>Ga0114934_10002664_pt1 | contig 11391 bp, 15 predicted proteins | sample 4SBtaG_2_FD_99695 | JGI IMG/M metagenome (GOLD analysis project Ga0114934, IMG submission 99695) | Deep subsurface microbial communities from Kolumbo volcano to uncover new lineages of life (NeLLi) - 4SBTROV10_white metaG | ecosystem: Environmental > Aquatic > Marine > Volcanic ...
AAAAAAATGTATTACGATCCGTCAATACGGCGACCGTGTTCTGAGTTTGTTCCCGTAGATCAATTCTATGTTTCATATCATGCAGCGGATCTTCAGAAAGCAGAACGGTATACTCATGTTATTTATCGTACCCCTGTTGAAATGGATCGGGATATTGCGTCAGGAATGTATATGGATGCTGATTTGGCAGAAGCGACTGCTCCTGATCCTAATTCCTTTACAAGCAAGATAGATTCAATTATGGGGATTGGTCCTGCTGAGAACTATGACCAACAATACACGATTTTAGAACAGCATTGTCATCTGGATTTACCTGAACCATTTGGCAACCCAGATGAAGTAGCTCTTCCCTATGTCGTAACAGTTGAAGAAGAAAGTCGTAAAGTAATAGCTATCAGACGTAACTGGTCAAAAGAAGACCCAACCCAATCAAAGCAAACCTACTTCATACATTATAAATTTGTACCGGGATTTGGATTTTACGGTTTGGGTCTGATACATCTGTTGGGTAACATGACAATGAGTGCAACTTCAGCACTGCGGAGTCTTGTAGATGCCGGACAGTTTTCTAATCTTCCCGGTGGTTTTAAGGCACGTGGAGTACGTGTAGTTGGTGGGAATGATCCCATCGCTCCCGGTGAGTTTAGGGAAGTAGAGGCAACAGCACTTGATCTTCAGAAGTCTATTGTTCCGCTGCCTTATAAAGAACCGTCCCAGACCCTTTACAATATGTTGAATTGGTTAACAACGGCAGGACAAAAGTTTGCAGACCAGACAGAACAGATTGTAAATGAGTCTAGTAATTACGGACCTGTGGGAACTACAATGGCTCTTATTGAGTCGTCTGCCAAGTTCTTTAGCGCAATCCATAAACGTTTACACAAAAGCCAACGGGATGAGTTCCGACTTCTTGCAAAAATAAACTTTGAGTTTTTACCTGATGAATACCCTTATGATGTACCTAATGTCACTTCTAGTGTATTTAAGTCTGATTTTGATGGTCGTGTGGATGTTATTCCTGTATCTGATCCTAACATACCTTCTGCTGCCCATCGCCTTTCTATGGCACAAATGGTTCTCCAGTTGTCGTCGCAAGCTCCACAAGGTATGTACAATCTGGAACAGGTTCACCTCTCTATCCTGAAAGCTGCTAATATTCAGAATCCTGAACGCTTTTTTGTTCCTCCTCAAGAACCACAGCCGCAAGATCCTGTAGCAGATATTCAGTCAGTAGTCAGAGGTCTTCCAATTAAGGCTTTTCCCCAACAGGACCATGAAGCTCATATTGCTATTAAAACTGCTTTTATTGAAGATCCTACTCTTGGAAAAACTGAGATGATGGCTCCAGCTATTCCAGTGTTACAGGCAAACATACAAGAACATATGGTAATGAAATATCAGGAAGAACTGTCAGGAGTTATGCAGACTGAAATACAACAGGTAGGACAAAACGCAGAAGTTTCTCCTGAAGTTCTGAGTCAGCTTTCTATTGACGCTGCTGAGAAAATTCTACAGGTAAACGAAGCAATGGGAGGGGATGCAGGTTCTCTTGAACAACAGAATCTGAAACTGGAATCAGCCCGTCTTGATCTGGAACAGCAAAAGATGCAGTTAGGAGCAACAAAGGACGCGGCTGATCTTGCATTACAGAACCGTGAGCTTGACATTAAGGAAATGAGTATCAATCAGGATCATCGGATACGGGCATTGAAAGATGCCGGAGAACTTAAAGCTAAAGTTGACAATTCTGTTCGTACAACCAATGCAAAACTGGCTATTGAAAATATAAAGAAACTTATTAAAGAACGGGAATTAATTCAGAAAAAGCGTGAAACCGAAAGCAGATATAACGAAGGCGGTCCGGTTAAACTGGCACGTGGTGGTACAGAAGAGGAACGCATACTGGATGAATTTATAGGAGAAAGAGGGAATATTGATCCAACAAGATGGGTGGGTATTCTTGACGCACTTTCCAAAGACGAAGCTGAAGTAAGACCTTCAGATCTTCATCAACCGGAAGCAACAATAGAAGTTTCTCAGGAAACTATTCAAGAGGAACAGCCAACACAAGGACCAGCAATGATGCCTGAAGGATTAGAAACTGCTTTGGACATAATTAAAAGACATGAAGGATTTAAAAACAAACCTTACTATGCAACAAAGCATGAAGAAGAACAGGACATATCAACCATTGGATATGGTGATACGTTAAGTGGTAAAAAATCTGTAACAGAAGAAGAAGCTACAGAAGACGTAATTGAAAGATTAAACGGTCATAATGAAGTTTTGGACGAAAGCGTAGAAGTAGATCTGACACGTGGTCAGCGTGAAGCCCTTCTTTCCTTAATTGACAATGTAGGAGCAGGAGCTTTTAAACGAAGTAAAGGACTTGGACGGTTAAATCAAGGAGACTATGAAGGAGCCTTTACTGAATTTTTTGACGAAGATATAGGATTTACAAAACAAGCCGGAAAGAAATTGGCTGGTTTAGTTAACCGAAGAAACACGGAGGCAAAAAGTTGGTTATCCTAAAAGGAATAGCTGTCCTGATTTTTTTACTTTTTTCTTCTACAGCACAAGCACAAGAAAAAGAACATGATCTTATACTCGCAACTATGCTAACGGCTCTTCCTGCTCATTGTGCGCCTACTAAAGAAGTAGAAAAAGTTTTTACTGTAGATCAGCTTGTTTTTACCGGATTGGTAGATAAGTCTAATGTGTTTAAAATATATATAAATAAGGATGGAGCATGGTCGTCAATGCTTCAAAGTGTTTCAGGACTTTCATGTGTTTATTTTTCGGGAATACCGGGAATAATAAAACTTCCTCAACCTAAAGTAAAAGAAGATGGTAGTTAAACAATATGGAACCACTTGCCTTAGACAGCAGAATGCTTTTACAATTGGCAGCGGTACTGGCATCTTTGTCAGGAGCGTGGATGCTTGTACGTACTCAAGTACGAAATCTGATTGCAAGCAGAGAAGAAATGAAAAAGAATATTGCGGAGATCTACACTATTCTTGATCAGGTACAAGCAGGAGAAGCGGTTAAAACAAATCAGTTAGAAACAATTTCAAAGATTTTAAGTCCTGACAATCTTGAAAGACGTAACAGAGAATTAGGTGTTCTTCTTTCAGATATGAATGACTTAAAATATCGTATGCAAGGTGTAGAACGAATGCATAACGGTACTCATCCTTCTACAAACAGGGAATCAAAAGATGGCAAGAAAGAATAAAAACTGGATACAAAAAGCTAATAGATCTATTGCCCGAAGAGGAACAAAGGGCAAATGTACACCTATAACCAAACCCGGATGTACGGGAAGAGCAAAAACTTTAGCCAAAACATTTAAAAAAATGGCAAAGAAACGTAAGAGAAAGACTGCGTGACGGGATTTGACGACTACACGAAAATAGATTATAGTCTCGTCAAACCAAAAGAAGAAGACTACGAAGAGTGGAAAGTTTATTTTCAGGACTTGTGCTTATACATAAACCAAAAATTTAGAAACTGTTACGGAAGTAAAATGTGTTTACAGACGGCGAAGAAATAAAATCTTTATTGGAAGGAGAAATAAGGAAACTTGCAGAACAGCTTGCAACTGGAATGTGTGAAGATTATCCGCAATACCGACATCTTACGGGTGTCGTAGAGGGGTTGACAAGATCCATACGTGTGATAGATGAGTACACTAAATCAATAATTGAACAAGTGGAAAACGAAACGGAGCATTAAATCACATGGTATTGCAACCTAATATGGGAAAAGCTACAGCTAATGATCAATGGATCACAACTGATGAAGTTCCTGATCCTGACGTTCTTCCTGAAGTTCCCGGTTATCATATTCTTATTCGTCCGTTATCTGTAAGGAGTGAGACAAAAGGTGGTATTATTATGCCTGACAGTCTTAAAGATGACGTTCAATATCTTACAACAGTAGGAAAGGTTGTAAAGGTTGGAGAATTAGCGTATAAAGATAGTCATAAGTTTTCTGAAGGAGCATGGTGTTCTGAAGGAGATTTTGTGTGTTATGGTAAACATACGGGTCAAAAGTTTTTATATAAAGGTATCCGGTACTTGCTTATTTATGACGATCAGGTCATAATGAGAATAACTGATCCTTCAGAAGTAGATCCAATGTATTCATTGGTAGCGTAAACGTAGAAGTCGCAACTGCGGAGAAAAGGTAAATGGCTGAAGATAAGAAAGATGACGAAGACGGTGAATGGACTGAAATAGATATTTCAGAACCACCAGCAGAAATTAAAGAAGAGATTGAAATTGAAACGTCTTATCCAGAAGATTCTGTCGTGGCTGAAAAAGCGAAAGCACAGACGGAATCAGATGAAGAGGAGAGTGAACCGGAACTTGAAGGCATAGAGACAAAAGGTGCTGAAAAGAGAATACGTCAGTTAATTAAACAACGTAAGGAACGGGACGAAGAATTACATAATGTAAGAACAGAATTAAATCAACTTCGTTACCAGATGGGTGAAGCAGGAAAACTAAAATTTGACTATGACGATGCATTGGCTACAGCAAAAGAAGGAGAAATTTCTTCTAAACTTGAGAGTGCTAGAAATAAATTTAAGGATGCTTATGATTCAGGAAATAAGGATACTGTTCTTGAAGCTCAGGAAGAACTTTCAGAAGCACAAACTGATTTAAAACTTCTTAATCAACAAAAAGCTTGGATTAAAAAACAAGCTGAACAGTATTCAGAGGAACAGGAAAAACGTAAGGTTCAGTATGAAAATTCTGAAACTTCTAATGTAGATCCATTAGCTCAAGAATGGGCAGAAAAAAATAAATGGTTTGGTAAAGATAGAACACGTACAGCAGTTGCTCTTTCTATTGATGCTGAACTAAAAGAAAAAGGAGAAGATCCAAGTGATCCTTCTTTTTATGAAAAGGTAGATTCTCGTTTACGTGAAGAGCTGCCTGAAAAAGATTCGGAAGAGGCCACTCCGTCAAAGCCTCGTCAAAGGGTAGCAGGAAGATCGCACTCTCCTGCCTCTAAAAAAGTTAAACTTACTTCGGAAGATATACGTTTAGCTAAAAAGTGGAGTATACCTCTTGAAAGATATGCAGCCGAGAAAGCGAAAGCAGAACGGTCTGATGGCGATTATACGACTGTAGTTTAACAAAAGTGTGCGGAGATAAAAAATGGTTGAAGAAGTAAATACGGTAGAAAACGAAATGGACGAAAGTTCAGTACAATCTGAAACTGCTTCCCGTAATACGACACGGGCGCAGGAGGAAAGAGAAGGCTTATCTCGTGAGGCAATCCTAGAAGCTATAGAAGATAACGATTGGCTCAAAATTCCTCAGAGTGTTAAAGATAAATACCGCTCTGAAGGATATGTTTTACGATGGGTTCGTGTAATGCTGGATGGTCAGGATGACTACCAGAATATCGGACGTAAAGAACGGGAAGGCTGGAAATTTGTTATGGCTGAAGAATGCCCTGAACTGTCTTCTGGCTTTAGAGTACAGGAAGATGGAAAAATGACGGGATGTATACTACGAGGTGACGTGGCCCTCGCTAAACAACCCATCGAATATGCACAAGCTATGACAGATGCAGTTCAAAAAAGAACTAATGAAATGGAACAAGCTATTTCCAACAGATTGCACGGCGACCATCCAGATCGTAGAATGCCTGTTACGGATTCAAGCAAATCACGGGTATCTACTGGTCAAAGGGCCAGATTTGATGCCTAAATGTTAAACTTTACTACTGTGAAAGGGGTAATCATTAATGGCTCTCGCAGCATCTTTTAATGGTTTAACTCCAGTACGAAAACGCGGCAGCGGTTACAATACGATGGGTACGAGTGAGTATCAAATAGCGAATACTTACGCGGATAATATCTTTCGTGGTGATCTTGTCAAAGTTAGTGCTGGATATATCCAACCAGTATCAGTCACAGCAGATCGTCCAATCGGGGTTTTTCAGGGCTGCAATTATGTAGATCCTAATTCAAATCAACCCACATGGTCGAACTACTGGCCGTCTGGTACTTCATCGGGAGACAGTACGGTGATCGCTCATGTAATGGACGATCCATCTGCTATCTACCAAATTCAATGTAACGCTACAGTAAGTCAAGGCGATGTAGAAAGTGGAAACTACTTCTGCGAAATTTCAGCAGGTAGTACGTACACCGGACAATCAGCTTGGTCAGTGCAGGTTACTTCAAGAACTTCTCTTGCAAATCCACTACGTATCGTAGGTTTGTATCAGGTTCCAAGTAACGCATTTGGCGATGCTAATCCACGTGTACTTGTTCGCATTTCAAATCATCTTGATTTATCTGTTTCCGTTGCGAACTAAGGGAGGAATGTTAAATGGCTATTAATAGAGCTAGTATTGGCAAACAACTTCTTCCCGGCTTAAACGCTATCTTTGGGTTGGAGTACGGCTCAATTGATGAAGAGCAGAAGCCGCTCTTTGAGATTGAGAACTCTGATCGGGCCTTTGAAGAAGAAGTCTTGATGACTGCTTTCGGGGAAGCTCCGGTAAAACCTGAAGGTTCGGCTGTCTCTTACGAAAGTGCCAGTGAAAGCTGGGCATCTCGCTACACGCATGAAACAATTGCGTTGGCGTTTGCTGTTACGGAAGAGGCGATGGAAGATAACTTGTATGACACTTTTGCAAAAATTAGGGCAAAAGCTCTTGCAAGGTCTATGGCTGCTACTAAACAAACTAAAGCAGCGGCTATCTTCAACAACGGTTTCACAAGTGGTCTTGGTGGTGACGGAGTAGTACTTTTCTCCGCTGCTCACCCTGTTGCTGCTGGTGGAAACCAAAGCAATGATTTGACGGACGCTGATCTCGCGGAAGCTTCATTGGAAACAGCGGCAATAACCATTCAAAAGGCCAAAGATGATCGTGCCATTTTGATTGGGGCAATGCCAGTTTCCTTGCATATTCCACCGGATCTACAGTTCGTAGCGCAAAAGATCCTCAAATCCACACTGTCAACAACTACGGTAGTCTACGGTAATAATATTGCTGGTGCGGCTGCTGATAAGGACGGTGTAACAAATACCAACGACATCAACGCCATTAGAAGCATGGGTGTGATTCCGAAAGGTGACTTTGTTAACCATCGGTTCAGTGATGCTAATGCATGGTTCGTGAAAACGGACGTGCCTAATGGAACCAAGATGTTCATTCGCGCACCTCTTGGAACTAAGATGGAGCCAGATTTCGATACTGGTAATCTTCGTTTCAAAGCTCGTGAACGGTACAGCTTTGGTTGGTCCGATTGGCGTGGTTTTTATGGTAATTCTGGATCTTCATAAGATCTTTAATTTAACCTAACTTCTACAAGGGGGATGCTTGTTAAAAAGGCATCCCTCTTTTATTATAGAAGATAGGTAATTCAATCAAGGGATCAACGAAATGAGTACAGCTATTAATGCAGTCTACGTATCTGCTACAGCTACTGCTACAGATTATCCTACTCGGATTAGAGGTGTAAGCTGGGGAACAGCAGCAACTAAAGGCGATATGGTGGTGCGTAATGGGACAGCAAGTGGAACTATTATCTATCAACAGACTTTAGGTGTTAGCAGTAGTTCAGACGTATATGTACCTGATTTAGGAATAAGAGTAAAAGATAAACTACACGTAACTCTTCCAAGCGGTGCTTTTGCTACATTCTTGTTAGGATAAAGTACATGTTTAACTTTTCACATCCTAAAGATGTACATTTAAAATACATGTCCCATTTAAAGTTTGCGTGGTTGGAAAGCATACGTTCATTTGGCATATGTATCGTCATGCTTATACACGGTGTCTTTCCTTTTATTATGGATAAGACTTTTTCAAATTACATTGATAAAGCATCTCATCGTATTAAAACAGTAGGATCTTAAATAATGGTGGGCAGTACATGCATCCACTGTGAACATACTTGTCACTGTGATATGATGTGTTCTGTTGCTTCTAAAGACAGCGAAGGGCAGTCTGTTATATGTAAATGTGATGATTGTAACTGTCGTCCTGATTGGGGTGACACAACTACAGATATGGAATAAGAATGGCAGTTTCTACAAGTCAAAGTTTTAATCTGGATATTGACGAGATCATAGCAGAAGCCTATGAACATTTAGGTGGTCCTCCTTTTGTCGGTAATGACGGTATAACTGCACGACGATCTCTTAATCTTTTGTTAAGTGATTGGCAAAATCGGGGTATTCTTCTTTGGACTACGGGGTTTACCAATCAAACTCTCACTTCAGGAACAGAACAGTATGAATTGGGAGAGAATATTATGGCAGTAACAGAAGCTGTTAGTCGTAGAGATAATGCAGATATTTCAATGACACGGATTAGTGCGGAAGAATATCTTCAAATTCCTGACAAAACTACAACAGGAAGAGCTATTCAGTTTGCCACTATAAAAGGAAGAGATAATATAACCCTATTAGTATGGCCTACTCCTGAAAATAGTACTGATATTATCCGAATGCATACGGTACGGCGGTTCTTTGATTTTAATCAGTCTATAGATGACGCTGACGTTCCGTATAGATTCCTTCCTGCTTTGTCTATGGGACTTGCTTACTATGTAGGTTTTAAACGAATGGGTATTTCAGCAGAACGGATGCTTGCTTTAAAGACTGAATATGAAGCTCTTCTTAACAATGCTATGGCAGAAGACAAAGAACGGGCTGCTCTTCTTATCAAGCCTTCTCTAAGATTCGTATAAGGGTGTAGTATAGTATGGTACGAGCATGGTTTATAAGTGATAAAAGTGGATTCAGGTATCCGTATGAAGATCGGGTAAAAGAGTCAACTGGGTTTGTTGTTGGACCGGATGAAAGTGACGGAAATTATAATCTTAAAAATCATCCGCAAAACAAATCTCCCCGTATTCGCGCACGAGCTATACTTAAAGATGCTAGACCTGAAGCAGCTTTACCGTATGTAAGCAGTACGTGGACCCCGGCTGATTCTACAGCTATTCCAAACTTCTTTGCTCAATTTGTATCAGGAACGACATAAAAGGAACTATAGTCAATGGCAATTACAACAGGCGTAAATAATATATTCAAACAGGCGGTGATGTTAGGAGAACACGATCTTAACACCGACACTATTAAAGTGGCGTTGGTTTCGTCTTCTCAGAATGTTTCAGCAGGTGATCCGAATACATACACAAGTATTAGTGGGCAACTTGCAAACGGTAACGGATATACAACGGGTGGAGCAACACTTGCTAGTGTAACTGTAACACAAGTTAGTTCTTCGGGAGTTGTAGACTTTGCGGATGTAAGCTGGTCAGACGCAACCTTTGCTGCTAACGGATGTATCATATATAACGACAGTCATTCAAGTAAAAGCATTATTGCGGTGTATGACTTCGGTGGTGAAAAATCGGCAACAAACGGTGAGTTTAAACTGGTTGTACCTTCTGCGACGAGTGCTAGTGCTGTTATCCGATTAAATTAAAAAGAAAGGCAGTCTTATACTATGGCTTTCGTAATTAAAGATCGGGTAAAAGAAACAACAACGACTACTGGAACTGGAACTGTTACACTACTGGGAGCCGTTTCAGGTTTTGAAGCTTTCAGTGCTATTGGAAATACCAATACTACTTACTATGCCATTGTCCACCAATCTGCTGATGAGTGGGAAGTAGGAATTGGAACGTACACTGCAAGTGGAACAACTCTAGCCAGAACAACTGTTCTTTCTTCCACAAACAGTGATGCCGCTGTAGACTTTGCTGCCGGAACAAAAGATGTTTTTGTTACTTATCCGGCTGACAAAGCTGTTTACGTTAGTGCAAGTCCTGCCTTTATAGATGTCAGTGTAGGAGGTTCGCTTACAGGTGTCTCTGCTACTTTTACCAATCATGTTTCTGCTAATACTTTAGCTGTTGTAGGAGCAACCAGTATAGGCGGTGCGCTGTCTGGTGTATCCGCTACTTTCTCTAATCATGTGTCCGTTAATACTTTAGGTGTTGTAGGTATAACAAGCATTGGCGGTTCTCTTGTCGGAACTTCTGCAACGTTTGGAGATCACGTTTCTGTTTCCAGCTTTGCCGCTACGGGAATTGTTTCTGTTGGCGGTTCTCTTGTCGGAACTTCAGCTACATTCGGAGATCACGTTTCTGTTTCAAGTATGGCTGTAACAGGTAATGTAACTGCTGCAAACTTTTACGGAGGAGGAGCAAACCTTACCGGAGTTCAGGCGACTTCTGCTGCTCTTGCAACAAATGTTTCAGGTGGGTATGCCGTTCTTACGTCTGCACAGATAAGAGGAGATGTCAGTGTAGGAGGAGTTTTATTTGTCAATGCTACAGCCGGGATTGGAGTTGGAGTTGCTGCTCCGCTTGCACAAGTACATATAGCACAAAACGCTATTGCTGACATCGTTAGTTTAACGGATGGTACAAGTGTATCTATAAGTTTCCAAAACGGTCAGAACTTCTCTTTAACTCTTGCAGGAAACAGAACTCTTGAAAGTCCAAATCATTCTGTTCCGGGTCAGGTTGGAAGTATTTTTCTTGTTCAGGATGGAACAGGAAGCAGAACTTTAAGTTACGGAGCTAACTGGGAATTTCCGGCAGCATCTGCTCCTACTCTTTCTACAAGCGCAGCAGCGGTTGACAGATTAGATTATATTGTGAGAACATCTACAGCAGTACAAGCAATACTTTCAAAGGAATACGGCTAGACTATGTTTAATAATGCTTTACTTATGGCAGCAGCTTCAGCCGCTGCGTCAGTACCGGGACGATATGTTGTAAATTATAGTTGTCGTTTTAATGCGGCTGACTCTGCCTATATGCAAAGAACTTTTGGTGCAGGAAATGATGAGAAATTTACAGTTAGTTTCTGGTGGAAAAAGGGAATAATAGATCAAGATGTTACCTTTCTGAATGCAGAAAACAGCGGTTCTGACAGGTGGAGGTTTGATACTGCCGCAGAGAACCTACAAATATATGCACCTGTTTCAGGTAACACAACTAGCTTAATTACAAATCCTGTATTCAGAGATCCCAGCGGGTGGTATCACACAGTTCTTGTTTGGGATCTGTCTCTTTTAGAAGGAAGTCGTGTTCAGATCTATACTAATGGGATGAAGACAGATTTAGATGTTACTACTGCACCTGTTAATACCAGTACATATCCTATTAATACGGCTATTGCCCACGAGATTGGTGCTAGAGAAGGAACGTCAATCTTTTTTGACGGATACTTATCACAATACTGTTTTATAGATAACGCGGCTTTAACTCCGGCTGACTTTGGAGAGTTTGATGAGAATGGTGTCTGGCGTCCTATAGATATTACTGGGTTGGATTACTCAGGCACAAATTCATTCCTTCTTGATTTTGCCGATTCTTCTGATCTGGGAAATGAT
>Ga0114934_10002665_pt1 | contig 11387 bp, 5 predicted proteins | sample 4SBtaG_2_FD_99695 | JGI IMG/M metagenome (GOLD analysis project Ga0114934, IMG submission 99695) | Deep subsurface microbial communities from Kolumbo volcano to uncover new lineages of life (NeLLi) - 4SBTROV10_white metaG | ecosystem: Environmental > Aquatic > Marine > Volcanic ...
ATAAGGCTTTTGAGACCTAGCGATAAATTCTTTATTTTTCCCGTCTTCAAACTTATCAGCGCGGACATATATTTTTCCTAGGTCATCTGTGCCCAGAATAAAGGTCGCTGTCTGCTCCTTAAATTTAGAAGCAATTATCCTCCCTGCGTTATCTCCATCTGGGATAAAGGAGGAAAAAATAGTGAAGCCGTTACAGACGCTGGTTCTTCCGCTATCAGCAATTACGTAGGAATTCTCTGGCAGATATAAAAGTCTTTCTTGGGGGGACTCATCTCCAAAAGTGTCCTTCAGCGTACCGGCTTTTTGAGCAACTCCAGAGCCGACAATGGAAAATGTTTGACCTGATGCTACGTCCGAAAGACCATCATATCCGGGCGTGCCTGTGGAATCGGCAACAACCTTGAATGTGTTGCCGGTTTCTTCACCACCGCCGCAACACCCAGTCAAATCGACACCAGTAAAGGTAAATTCAGTGCAATCTACATTAACAGAAGACACCGTATATGTTGCACCGGATGCGCATCCGCCTACGGTTAACTTAAGTGTTGTGCCATCCGAAAAGAATTTTGCCGTTACGTCGGCAGCGGAAGAGCTACAGTTCGTTGGGTCGTATGCGCCATTATTTATCCAACTTGAGTTATCAGCAGCACTTGTACCTGAATCATAACCTATTGAGGGATTTGTTTCTGCTTCCTGTAAGCAAACGCAATCAAGGGTAAAAGTTTCCCCTTCTAATTCCATCGCAGAGGGAAGCCCAACTCCGTCACACTGAGAAAATCCACTCGTTGTTACCTTGCGATGAGAAACTACAACATCTGGGTCTTTTTCAATTCTTAAATCAAGTATGTCAAAGTTTGAGCGAACTGACTTATGGTAATTACTATGCCAGTAGCCGTATTCCCTGTGCTCACCCTCTGGAATCATCTCCTGAGTGTAAGCTTCCGCTCCACCGTGTATGACCAGTCCTATAAGGCCCGAAGGTGCTATTGCCATTGTTTATTACTCTATTACTCGCCGCCCATGGCTTGATTTGGTGTGGGTCTGGGGAGGTTTGGATGGTTGTCACTCATATACTTCTCTATTGCCGCCATGGCTGTATTGACCATCTTCTTAGCTATCAGCGGATTCATGATTTCGACTAGTTCCGCTCCATTATGATTAATATCAATTGTGTGATGGGCGTCAAGACTCCAAGATATGCCACCTTCGAATGCACTAATAAATTTCCCCATAGTGGTTGTTAAGCCAGAAGCACTCTTGGCGAATGCATCAAAGTTTGGCATTGTTGACATTACCTTTTTGTTTTCAACGGCTCTCGCAACCACGGCGGGGGCTGCATTTTCGGAGGTTGGTTTTCCTCCAACAGCCCCTAAGAGGCCATCAGCAAGTCTTTGCATATTGGCGGATATTTGGATTAACACCTTTTCCACATGCGTGTCGTGGACATAGTTACTACCTATCGTGTCTGCATTTTGATAGTACTTATTTGCTAGTTTAGGGTCGGACAGATTTTTTGGGTCTATTTGTACGTCACTCTGAGCAATGGCTGGCTGACCCGCCAGCGCTCTCTTATCATTTATTTTTCGCAGTTCTCCATTTACATTATTCAATTCGGTGGTGTTATCAGTTCGGGCTTTCATTGCTTCTGTATGTCTTCTTTGAACCTCCCGCATTGTATCTTCTTTAGTCATTCCCCTGAGTACGTCTTTTGCCGACTTACCCCCCAGCGCGGCTTCCTTGGTATCGCCTATAAGCTTCTCTCTAAGGGCTTCGCGGTCGGCTGCTTCGGGCTTTCTACCGTGTTTATCTTCAAAGTTATTCAGCAATAAAGTGAGCTTAGTTTCTACTATCTCAGTCATCTTATCAGCGCTGTCCCTCTCGTCCTGAGCTAGCTTGTCTAATACGGCTCTTACTCTTTGGTCTATTTGTGTGTGAGAGTAGTCCTTATCGGAGAATATTGAGCCAGTACCCGCAGGCATTCTTAGTCCGGGGTTTTTGGGGTCCATTGCCCCGGAAAGCAAAGTGCCTTCCGCCGCCACATCCAATTCACCCCTTAAACTCTCAAGCTCTTGAACCACTCTTTGTATATCTTCTGGTTTTAGACTTGTGGTCAAGCCTCTCTCGCCCTTTAAAAATCCTTCTTCTGTAATCTTGCCTTGGTCTTTTAATTGAGTGAGGATGCTTTGAATGCCTTTGGACATATCTACACCGGTCAAATCGACCTTTTGTTTCTTCAACATGCCTTTCGTTATTTCTTCTGCTGTCAAATCTAGATATTTATCGGCTGCTTTTCTATCCATCGTGGGAAATACTGACTGCCGGACGCCCTTCTCGTCAAGCGTACTACTTGGCGTCATCCGCTGACGGTCAATGAATCCCAGATTTTTACCACCCGCTCTTGACCATCGACCTCTAGAAAGACCGCCTCGTGTTACCTCCCCCGATGTTCCTATCATAGCCGCACTTCTATTAGCCTCGTCTGCTCTTTTTTGAGCTTCTGGAACGCTCTTCATGACGCCTATATCTGACGCAGTACCCTCAATCCCAAACTCCCTATTCAAATCCGTCAAAAGTCTCTCGATAGCCGCTAGATGATTAATTTGCGTGGTAAGCTGGCTGTTTTCTTCTTGTATGCGCTTCCCTTCCTCATCAAGCATAACGCCCTTAAGGTCTGTCTGAATTGCAGTCTTTAATTGAGTTATCGCCAATTCCAAGTCTGTTTGACCATCTTTAACACCTTGAATGATGCCTTCATTCTGAAGTTTGATTGCATCTTTATAAGCTTGGTCAATTTTGTCAGCAAGCCTGTCCATTTCAGAAGTAGGCTCTTCTCTAAGCTGTTTTCTATCTTCCGACGTAAGCTTGATTCCCATTCTTTCAAACTGCTGGATTCTTGCTTCTCCACGAGCCTTCTTGAACTTCTCACCGAGAGGCCCACTCATGCCAGCCATATCATCCATAAAACTAAGAGTCTGGCTGCGCAGTTCTTCTGGAACACCACCGAACGCCATGGTTCCATCGGCAATTCTACTTGCCATTCCCGCGACCCTATCCATTTCGGCACGGGTTTCGTCTGTGGCTCCCATGTATTGGTCAACCATGCCACGTCTTTTAGAAGCATCTTGATTTAGCTTGTTCAGCTTGTCTTGGAGGGCGGCAGTTCTTTGCTGTACGTTTTGATAATTTTGAATAACGGCGCCAAGAGATTTAAATTGAGTCTCTTGATGCGCAATGGTTTCAGCTAGTTTTCTACGCCTTTCAATTTCGTCTTCCGTTCCGGTGCCCATACTGGACAAGCTTTTACGGTTGTCTCTCAGACTTTTCCCTAAATCTCTATATTCTTTGGCGATACCGCCGACATTACCTGCGGTCACCGCCGCCGATGTTGGTGCTGCGGCCAAGTTCTGTCGTTTGAAAAATGCCTCTGATTCTGCCGGTGTCATCCCCTCTCCACCGCGCGCTTTCTTCATTACCTCAAAACGCTCTCTTTGCAACTTAACCAGCTTTTTAGACTCTTTAACAAGCTCCAATTCTAGCTTGGTTCTTTGAGCGTAGGCCGCCTGATATTGCTTCGTGGCGTCGTTAATAAATTTAGCCAGCCTTTTCAGAGTTTCAAACTGCCTCTTGGTATCCTTTTCAGCAGCCTTGACAATCTTACCCTCTTGTCCGGGGGTTGATATCTGTTTTCTTAAATCCTCTTCTTTAATTCCTCCTATGCCCCGCATAATATCTTTGACGGCTCTGTCTTCCGGGGTGTCTGCCGCTGGCCTGCCAATTTTTTTTCGTATCTGGTCTTCTAAAATATCGCTAACTTTTTTGTCTTGACCAAGACCTCCTTTCTTAACAGTTGTGCTGGCGGATTGAATTGAATCTCGTAGAACAGCCAACACCTTTGCTTGTGCTTTGGATTGCTCTATTAAGTTGTCTTTCCCCCTACTCTTTGGCAGGATGCTCGCAATAACATCAACTTCTCTATCAAGAACGCCGCCCGCTTTTCGCTCTCGGTTACTCAGATTGCTTGGCCTTGCGACAGTCCCCTTTGTTAAATCGAGTGGTTTTGCTTTTCCTGAAATTGCGGATATAATGCCGCCAAATTTTTGCATGGATAGCGTGGCATCAAGAACGGCCCTGTCTATACCGGCCATTGCGCGAGCGACTTTCTCTGACTGCTCCATAGCCGCTGCGAATTTCTTCGCAGATAATGCCGCCTCTTCGTTTGCCTTAATTTGGTTCCTTATTTTTTGTTCAAGTTTTCCATAAGGCAGGTTGTTTATTTTTGCAAATTGTCTTAATGAGCTTTGGGGTATTTGAGAAAAGAACTCCCCCATGCTTGAAGATTCTTTAGCTATCCCATCTATAATCTTATTGTAATTCTGAAAACTCCCCTTGGCTTGTTGTTCGGCTTGTTCTCTAACCTTTGCGCTGCCACCCATTGCCCTATCCAGCGCATTAAGACTTGATGCCATGTGTGGTGTGGCTTCTGCAAGAGTAGAAAATCCCATTTCTACATTCTTCATGCTTTCGCTAAATCCCTTGGTTCCCGTCTCCAATTTTGCGATACCTATAGCGTCGGCAGCTTCTTGTGCAGCGTTCACAAAGCCCCATACGGCGCCAACAGCCGCTCCGATTGCAGCACCCCATGGACCTAATAACATGGCTCCAACACCCATACCAATACCAGCACCGCCAACTGCTCCACCAGCCTCAACCAACCCACCCCCCGATTTCCCCCCAGTCCGCTTAATTTCGTCAGTACCCCATTCTTTTATCAGGTTTCCAAACGCATTAAGAGCCATTCCTGATGCCATTGCAATGGCTCCAAAGGCTTTCAATTTATCGCTTGCTTCCCCCTCTATTCCCATTCTTTTATGCATATTTGTAACCATCTCAGATTCCATAAGCATGGTTACTGTTGCCAAGGTCGTGGCAAACGTCAAAGCGATATTAACAACTTTGCCTAGGGCGCTGTCTGCGTCGACTAGTGTTGAAACAAAACCGGCAACCATGGTCATTGCCATAGCCGTCCCAGCCACTCCCATTCCCTGCTGCTGTGTGGTGGGCTGTGTTGTAGATGATGTGCTGCTCGAAAGCGGGAAGCCCCCCGCCGAACCGCCGTATCTACTTCTACCCTTTCGTACAATACCACCCGCAGCATACTTGTTTACTTGGTTAAGTTTGCCATAGCCTATGGCTTCAGCGGATGACTTATTAATGACGAACTCGCCGGGAGTCAATAGGGCAGGTACAGAGTCTACAACGCCGCCCTTATTGAATGTCAGCGCTTGCCCGGTCCTACTTTGTGGAGTTCGTCTTCTTGCCGTTGCCGTTGTCACCCCCTTTTCGGGGTCGTCGGTTCCCTCTTCGGATTCTCCAAGACCTCCCGACATTACTAATTTCATATTACCCGATTGCAAAAGTTCTGTAAAAGTTACGTTACTTACTCCCTTCTGTGGGTGTCCTCCAAAAATCTTTTTTATTTTGTCTTTTATGCTAATCTTGGATTCTTTAAAACGTCTTCTTTTAGCGTCGGCGTGCATCAGAGAGTTCGGAATCTCTCCAAACAGTTGCGCTAATGATTGTCTATGCTCATTTACATTTTTAAAATCCCAACCAGCCTCTGACTGTGACAGGGCCGCACCACTTGCACCGGCAATTATACCTTCAAACAAATGCCCTTCTATAGAGTCAAAATCAACTGCATCGGTAGATTTAGATGCATCGAACTTGATACCTTTTATATTAAAATCTCTCGCAATTTTCTTCGCCGCCTTTGTAAGATTCTTTTTTATTTTGGGTGTCATCTTATTTTCAATCTTTGCCTGAATCTCAGGGTCAATCATTTCGGTCCACAGTTTGCTCCTGACGCTCGTCTCTAATTTTCCGGCCTTAGAAAGTTGTTTTATCTCATCTGGTTTTTTGCCCGTCTGCTCCGCTATGTGTGCAGCAACGTCGTCCCGAAGAGTTTTATGCCCGACAGGGTTCGTGCTAAAGTTGCTTCCGGGGGCGTCCTTCGTGCCATGCGGCTTCATAAAGAATCCACCAAATGTGCCTGCCGGTATATGAAACTCTGCCTCGATGTCGGCGGTATCGCCAGAGTTCTGTCCATAGCCATGCCTTCCCTTTCTTACCACGCCGCCCGAAGCATACCTGTTCATACTATTAAGCTGGTCGGACCCAAGTTTTGCAGCCGCATCCTTTCTGATGACGAACTCACCCGGCGTCAACATGGCTGGAACGGTATCAGTATTTCCAACACCCGGAACCCAACCGCCCTTATTAAACCCAAGCCCCCCCTTGGCCCCAGCGGCCAATCTACCCGCGCCCTTAAATAATGCAGAAGCTCCTAAAACCGCAATAAGTGGAACAAGTGGCTCCAGCGCGCTGGTAATTTTTAATAGAGCTTCGGCCAATCTGAGAGAAAGCTCGATAAATACTTGAATCCCCTTGTTGTCCATAAAGCTACGCATCAATTCAGCGAACTGTTCTTTAAGTTTCATCAACCTGATAGCCAGTGCGTCCTGAGCAGACAGAGCATCTCTGGTTAAAGAGGTGCTTCCCCTCATAGCGGTTGCTCTAGCAAGTTCCGCTTTTTCAAATTGCTGGATTAAGGGGATTACCTTAGAAACCTGTCTGAAACCACCAAGCTCTTCGATAATCTGTGCGTATCTTGTATCTCGCGGGTCAAGCTCAGATAGCGCCGTATTTAATCTTCTGACAGCCTCATAAGGACCAACGAACTTACCAGTCATATCCTCTAAATTAACACCAAGCTCTTTTAAGAACCCAATGGTTTTGGGTCTTCGCATTCTGGTGAAAATAGTTCTGAAGCCCGTAGCAATAGTTTCAGCAGATTCCCGCGTGGTACTTCTGACCGAAGTAAACAGAGCTTCGAGTTCCAGAAGGTCTCCACCGGCAGACTTAAATGCACCACCGGCTCTTCTGATAACAACACCAAGGTCATCGGCTTCAACAGCGAAGTTTCCGGCTAGAGCATTCATCTGACCAAGCACGGTACTTAGTTTTGAAGCCTCAATGTTGAACTGGCGCATTGCCGCAATTGCGGCTTCGGTTGTTTTTTCTATGTTTGTAAATGTTGGAGCAAGCTCTGTCTTGGCCAAGGCTTCAAGAGCAATTCTCGTGTCTTTAGCGGTCATTCCTGTTTGTGCCAATATTCGTGATATATCGACCAGCTTTTCAGAAGAAACACCTAGACCGGTAGACAGGTTGGTTATTTCTTTTTGTAGCCCTTTCAGGGTGTTCATAGAAAGCCCGGTAACCTGAGAGACCCTTATCATCTGTCTCTCAAAATCAATAGCTTCCTTGATGCCGTTTCTTATAGCAGAAACAAAGGCGATAAAACCGGCGGTAGCGATACTGAAAGCCGCAAATCTCTTGGCGGCTAATGCCCCCTGTTTACCAAAATCTTCCAAAACACCGGTAGCGTCTTTGGTCTTTTTCTTTATGGTGTCCATCTCTTTCTTGATGGTTTCAGCACCGGTAACCTTTACCCTCACATTAATTCCGGCCAGTTGTCTTCTCAGGTCGGCAATGGTTCTACGAACACTAGCCGTGTGTAGCTGTGTTTGCAATTGCGCGGTCAGTACAAAGCTTTCTGCCATTTTACACCTCAAAAAAAACGGATATACCGGTAGCGTATCTCAACACTATCGACATACCCGCTTTCCGTTACAGATTATGACGCGCTTTTGGCATCTTCTGTTGTTGTTTTTGCTTTCGTTTTTGTTTTCTTTTTAGCCGTTACGGGCTTCTCGTCTTTCTCAACTAAAATCTCTTTACCGTCGTCGTCTATGAACGGCTTCTGTTCTACCTTATAATTATAATCTTCGTCAAGAACATTGCCGTCCTTATCGATAAGATTTCCATCTTCGTCTATTAGTCTGCCTTCTTCATTCACCAATTTTCCATCGGAGGTAATTAGCTTACCTTCTTTATTAACTAGTCTCATTTCTTCGTTGGCAAAACCGTAATCGACAAGAAACTGGTTCTCTGGCAGGTTCTTGTCATAGTTGGGGTCTAGGTCGTACATTAAACGAGCTAACTCAGCAGCCGCCGATGCTGCATATGGCTCTGAAGCTTTTTCCTCGTAATCCTCTACGCTTTCAAAGAAAGTCTTCCCTGTTTTTTCATCAAGAACACAAAGATAAACTAAGTGATTAAACCGGGCGTTATCGGCCTGTCCTTCGGCGGTGTTGCCGTCCATGGCGGTGCGCTCAGAAATTAAATCTCTGAACTCAGCCCTATCGACCCTCATTTGAATCGCAGACTCTCTTGCTTCTGATAGTTTAATACCACCCTTAGCAAGAGTCTTTTCCGCATCGTTAATTCTTTCAACAAGGTTGTTGTACTCCTCTTCTTTGGAGTCATCCCAAATCTCCTGCTCCCTCATATAGCTGTCGAGCTTTTGTCTCAACAAGGCGCCAGATTCCAAAGCCGCCCTGAAGGACTTGTTGTAGACCAACTGAGCCTGCTTAATTTTTGAAGAGTTGGGCTTGACTACAGCAACTGTTACAGCCTTGCCTTTTGAGTCTTCTGACTTGACAATCTCCTTGTTCTTAGTTTCCGCCATTATTCTTCCTCCTCGTTCCTAGGTACTACTGGTAAGTTAAGTTGATAACGCAGCCACTTAATATCGTATTGGCTAAGCTCTGCTTCAAGATTTCTAGCCTGATTATTTCCTCTGTCGAGTATCTCAGACCTTACTTCTTCATATAAAGACTTCATGTGTTCCTGCTCAGGGCTTAAGGGTTCGTCGCTCTCGTGTCCCCACAGAAACCCAAAACTCTTCTCTACGGTGCTAAGGGCGCCAATCATTGTCGTTTGAATTTTCTTCTTGGCAATTTTGGCTAATCTTTCTTTAGAAGATTCTTTATACTGCTCTTCTCTTTCAGATTTAAACCCTTTTGCTTTCTTTATAAGATTGCTGTATTCGTCCATATTTTATCCCTTCTTTTGGGCTTGCATTTGATTTGCTTGCATGTTTATATCCCGCCTCACGTCAGGCAAGTCTTCGTGTTTTATAACACCCTCTTTTTCTATAACTCTATGTCTTTGTTCTGATACTACTTTTCCCCGCATGTCATTCATGTCTTGAATTCTAGCAATGTCTTCTTTACCATCCGCCATTAAGAATACGTCTTGAGCACCTTCATGACCAACTGAATTCATTTGTGATTTCTTCTTTTCAGCTTCTCGCTTCTTTCTCTGAACAACAAACCAGCCATCCAACATATCATCGTCTTCAATAACACTTTCCTCTGGCGCCTCCATTGATTCTCTTACGTTGTCATACATCCTAGAATACATTGAGATGCTCTGTTGTTCCGACGTAATGTCTTTTGTGCAAACACCAAAAACCCCTTGAGCAGAACCTCCTAGCGCCCATTTTGTTCTAAAAGGTTCGTTTCTTGCTATTTCTCGATAGGTCTCTTCTACTATTTCCTTTGACTTATAAAACTTTAATAAGGTGGAGCTATCTATATGGTTCCAGTCATATAGTTCTCCGTTCTCATAAAAAGTACAATTCTCTATAATCCAATGACCTTTACAAAATATTGCGTATCCTTCACAGGTGCAATAATCATAGTTGTATCTTTTTGTTAGGAGTTTGATATATTCGCTCTTTGCCTTGTCAATATATTTTCTTATTTGTTCTGTCTGGCTAAACTTATATCTATTATTATATAGCTGTTCCTTAAAAGACTCCAAATCTTCTGGTAGTTTTTTCAACAACATTTCGTCTTCTTCAGTCCAAGCCTCTCTTTCAATCATTGAAGCAAACAGTTCTTCAGAAGTCATTATTCCTTCAACTCTTGCCTCCTTTCGAGCCTCCTGAAAAATCTCCTGAGCTTCATATAATTGGTCTACGCTAGGAGAGTATATTTTTAATACTAGCTCCTCATTAATATTATATCTTAAATAGCCAGAGAGGATTCTAGCTACAAAATATTCCCGCTCATAAAGCTCCATTACACTTTACCAACGGGAATACTTGTACTGTCATATTTCCATCCTCTTGTCCACACTATACACGGCGCGCTTACTTGCCTATCCCTGCAATATCTATGGGTCTCAAAAGGCTATCGCAACACACGCCAATTTATTTAACTATTACGGAGCATTATCAGCAATAGAAGGAGTTTTCACACTCAGGTCATTAAACGTTATGTATGAGAATGTCATACTCACGTTTCCACCACCAGTGTCACCACCGGTATATCCAACACTCTGAAGCTTATTTTTAGTACCAAAATCAAACTGAGTACCATCATTCAACTCAATCAGAATTGTCCGATTGTCGAGGTTGTCATTATTTTCATCGGCGCCAACCAAATCACCAGAAGTAGAAATAACTTCAAACTCATTACTGATTTCAACCGGGAAGGTAACGTATCTGTGATACGTACCTTTTCGTCCTAGTTCAAAGATTTGCTCACGACCAAAGTCGGCACTCATCGACCAGTTCTGAATATGAGCAATCGGTGTGGTGCCAGAGATGCCATTACCAGCCGATGTACCGGATATACCGGGAATATCTGCCGGAAGCTTGCTTGTAGAGTACTTAAACTCTTGACGACGCTGAACGCCATCACTAGCAGCGGGGGTGTCTGAACCAAAACCAAGGGCTTTGTTTAATATGCCATCAGTACCATCGGCTGCGCCTTGCCACCCGTATTCGGTGTGGTTTAACCAAGCTTTGGCGTTACCAACCAGCGTAACTGATTCAGTGGCGTTGCCATCAACTGGTACGGTATAAGAAACTGAAGACACATACATGCCAGACATGAAGACCTGACTCTTCGGTACTACATCACCGGCCTTGGTAGCTGTATCTGAATAAACAGCAAGCAACACGTCGCATCTGTCGTTTGCTCCAGCAACCAAGCCACCCTGACTGGCAACTGCTGCACCAGTAGCACGGGTAAACGAGTTGGGTGATGCTGCGGCATATGCCAAAGTAGTACCATCAAGCACTCTCTCAATGGTCACTTCAATATCAGGGATATTTTCAATATTTTCATAAATTGAAAGTTGACCTAGTTCGAATACTTGCTCTAGATTGAATGTTGTAGTAATACCAACGCTCTGAACACCATTCATGATAACGGCAGTACCTGTACCATCCGTTGCCGTAAAATCGTGGTCGTCTATTTGGGTAGGAATCGCCTTTGCGGTTGAGCCGCTGGGGTCTTTTCCATCTGTCATGATAACCAGACCTTGAGTGGCCCAGAAAATTCTCATATTAACGGCCATTATTGTCTCTCCTAACTTAAGGAACTATGAGTTATGTAATTATACACCAAAAATGCTATATACCCGGAAGAATGACTTCCATAGATGTCCTTACAACACCAGTATACAAGGACGGG
>Ga0114934_10002666_pt1 | contig 11385 bp, 6 predicted proteins | sample 4SBtaG_2_FD_99695 | JGI IMG/M metagenome (GOLD analysis project Ga0114934, IMG submission 99695) | Deep subsurface microbial communities from Kolumbo volcano to uncover new lineages of life (NeLLi) - 4SBTROV10_white metaG | ecosystem: Environmental > Aquatic > Marine > Volcanic ...
AAGCAAAATCATCCCAGAACAAGCGATAAAGAGTCATCAGAGCTTCTGAAAGTCTGAATGTTTCGTACTGATTTTCAAGTGTCTTAAGTGCTTGATTGAATCTAGCATTAAACCAATCAATAGCTATCTTGCTTGATTTGGGTTGTTCAACATCTTCAACATTCCACGAAGTGACCAAACGAGCAGCATTCCAGATTTTGTTTGCAAAGTTACGGCCTTGTTCTGGCAAATCGTCTTTGTAAAGCAAGTCACCACCAGCAGGAGCACAGAGCATCATCCCTACTCTAACTGCATCAGCTCCGTATTTGGCAATCAAATCTAATGGGTCAGGAGAATTACCAAGCTGTTTCGACATTTTTCGTCCTTGTTCGTCTCTTACCAATCCTGTGAAATAAACACTCTTGAATGGCAAGTCGTTACGGTAATGGTAACCGCTCATTATCATTCTGGCAACCCAGAAGAAAATAATATCTGGTGCTGTTGTTAATACATTTGTAGGATAATAATAATTTATGTCTTTATTGTTTGGTTCATTGATTCCGTTAAAAACAGTAATAGGCCACAACCATGATGAAAACCAAGTATCCAAAACATCTTCTTCTTGTTTCAAATCGTCGATTGTAAGAGAATTGTCATTATATTTTTGTTTTGCCAATATCAATGCTTCTTCAATATTTTCAGCAACAACAAAATCAGAAGTTCCTTTGATATAATACGCAGGTATTCTGTGACCCCACCACAACTGACGAGAAATATTCCAATCACGAATATTTTCCATCCAGTGTTTGTAGGTGTTTTTGTACATTTCAGGGAAAAAACGAATGTTATCGTTCATTACATTTTCCAAAGCTGGTTTTGCAATTTCTTTCATTTTCAGAAACCATTGCATAGAAACTTTTGGTTCGATAGCAACGTGTGTACGCTGCGAAAATCCAACTTTGTGATTGTAATTTTCAACTTTTTCCTGCAGTCCGGCTGCTTCAATGTCTTTCATTATCAAATCGCGAGCTTCTTCCCTACTTTTTCCAATGTAGAACTCTGCTTTTTCATTCAAAGTAGCATCATCATTGAAAATATCAATTACTTCAAGATTATATTTCATTCCTATCTCATAATCATTGGGGTCGTGAGCAGGAGTAATTTTCAAAGCACCTGTACCAAATTCCATATCAACGTATTCATCAGTAATAATAGGTACTTCACGATTTATAATAGGTACAATGACTTTCTTACCGTGATATTTTGTATATCTTTCGTCATTTGGATTAACGCATACTGCTGTATCGGCAAGTATAGTTTCAGGACGTGTTGTAGCAATAACAATATAATCGTCGCTATCAGTCAATTTATATCGAACATAGTACAAATGTCCGGGGACTTCTCTATATTCAACTTCTTCGTCAGAAACAGCAGTCTTGGCTTCTGGATCCCAGTTAATCATACGAATTCCGCGATAAATCAATCCTTTGCTGTACAAATCAATAAAAACTTTGATAACGCTTTGGTACAAATCATCATCTAAAGTAAATTTGGTTCTTTCCCAATCGCAAGATGCTCCTAATTTACGAAGCTGTTTGAGAATAATTCCACCGTGTTGGTGAGTCCATTCCCACGCGTGTTTTAAAAATTCTTCGCGACCAATATCATGTTTGTCAATACCTTGCTCCTTAAGTTTATTAACCACTTTTGCTTCAGTGGCAATAGAAGCATGGTCTGTTCCTGGTACCCAACAAGCATTTTTGTTTTGCATTCTGGCACGTCGGATTAGGACATCCTGAATTGTGTTGTTCAAAATATGCCCCATGTGTAAAACACCTGTTACGTTTGGCGGTGGTATTACAATTGTAAAAGGTTCTCTTTCGTCTGGTTCGGAATGAAACAATTTGTGCTCTTCCCAATATTTATACCATTTATCCTCTATCTCGCTGGGATTGAAATTTTTAGGGATATTCATCGCTATCGTATTTTTATTTGTTCAAGCCTGCAAAAATATAAAATCTATGTAAAAAAACAAGTTTAAAAATAGACTTGACAGCAATTCCAATAGAAAATATTTTTCCATGCAATTCTTTTAAATAGCAAAAAAGATAAATAATTTTTTACTTTGTAGAAAAAACTCACGAATGCACGAATGTTTTTCTCTGCGAAACATTGCGTAAAACATCGCGAAACTTTGCGGTAAAAATAAGCCACGAATGCACGAATATTTTTCTCTGCGAAACCTCGAGGTAAAAGATTAAATTTATTGATTATCTGCTAGTTCACATCGGAGAGGTGGAGTATTGCATTTTGCCTATATAATTGTTTTCGTATGCATATTCTGTTGAATATTTGATAATTTTAACATTTTGTTTGTTTTTTAGAAAATGATTAAGTAATTTTATGCCACAATATTCTCAACTTATGGTATGCAGTTTGTAGAATTAAATTCAAATTAACACACTTGTCGTTTTGCATAGTAAAAATACAATTGAAAGACTTAAAAGTTTGATGAATTATCTAATATGAAAATTTATTTTTGGAACAAAAAAGAGAAATGATTGAAAAAAACAAAAATATCAAACTATACAGAATTATACTTCTTGTATTTTTGGGGTTACAATTAATCAGTTCTTTAGTAATTCTTTTCTTTTTCAAGATGAAATATACAGGAATTGGTTTTGGATTAGCCACTATAGTTTTAGCAGTTGCATATATTATTTCTCTTAAAAACAAACTTACACTTTCAGTAGAAATTTTTTCTCAAATTTTTCCAATTATTTTTATCTTTTTATCTATTCTCGGGAAATTGCATAACGAAGGGACGAGTTTGGTTTATTATATTGCACCTCGTTTTGGTATATTAGTAATTATTTTAATTCCTTTTTTAGTATTTGGCACAAAAGATAAGAAAAAGTTATTTCTTACTGTTGCTTTACCTATAATATCTTTTGCTACATTTGATTATTTTCATTCGCTTTTTAATTTAAATAATGATATTGAATTTTTTAAAAGCGATTATCCATTGGTAGTAATAGGTTCGACTATAATCTTAATACTCTCAGTAATAATGATATATTTTCTGCAAAGCACCAATGAAGCCTATGAAGAGAAAATTATAGAACAAGGAAAAGAAATAAAAAAATCGCTTATAAAAATATCAGATAGTATAAATTATGCTAAACGGATTCAAAACTCCTTACTAAAAGGAGAAGAACTATTAAATAAAAATCTGTCGGATAATTTTATAATTTTTAGACCCAAAGACGTAGTAAGTGGTGATTTTTATTGGATAAAAAAAATCGGCTCAAAATTATATTTATTAGCGGCAGACTGCACAGGACACGGCGTGCCGGGAGCTTTTGTAAGTATGCTTGCTTTTGCTTTTCTAAATGAAATATTTTTAGAAAAAGATGATTCAGCAGCAGAAATTCTTGAAAAATTAAGAAATAAATTCAAAGAAGCTTTTAGTCAGCAAGGAAAAGCTATTCAGGATGGTATGGATGCAGCCTTCTGTATTATTGATTTTGAAAAAAAACAAATGAATTATGCAGGTGCTCACAATCCTTTAATCCAATTACGTAATAATGAAATTACAGAATATAAAGCGATTTTCAATAGTATAGGATTTAATTATATTGAAAAAGAGTTTGAAAACACTTATATTGAGATAAAGAGAGGAGATAGATATTTTATTTTTTCAGATGGATACGCCGACCAAATAGGCGGGGACGAAATGAGAAAAATAGGCAGACAAAAATTAAAAGAATTGTTTTTAGACTCCAATAATTCTAATATGAATTTTATGAAAACAAAATTAGAAAAATTCTTAGACGAGTGGATAAAGAATACAACACAAATTGACGATATTTTAGTAATGGGAATAGAAATATAAACATTAAAAAATTGATATAAGTGATTTTTGTTTTCTAGACAAGGAGCAAAAACAGAGCTTTTTTTATTTAGAGCAAATAAAGCTAATCTACTGATTTACAGTAATATAAAGGGAATCCTATTTCAAATTTATGGTATTATTTTCTGCGGAATTGCTGAACGTGGCTTTTATTTTGTTTTTTCTAAACAAGGACATAGTCACTAAATTTTGTAACAAAAAACCACAAGTAATGAAACTTGCGGCAACTTATGTTTGAGTGAGTTTACCTCTTTATTTGAATGAACTTTAATAACTTTCAAACATTTAATTTTTGGGTGTAAAATAATCGTTGAAGTCTAATGAAAGAATTCTTTCTATCTCCTTGTCATTCTGCAATTTGATATATGCCAAGGCAAAAACAGGATTTTTTGTATAGTCGAGTTTACTCAAATGAAGAACTTCTCCCAAATCTTTTTGCAATTTATTATAATCTGGTTCACTATTTTCGACATCAACATTTGTTCCGTTGTAGCAAAGCACCCATCCATATTTTTTGTCTTCAGTAGCAAAAATATTTTCCCAATCTGGTCTTGTACCGTTGAAATAATGTTCAAAAGGATTTTCTCCAAAAGCATAGTAAGGTAAATCTGCCAATGCATATCCGCCAAAACGTGGCACATTGAACTCTATCGGGTACAATTTCCCTTTGTACTCCTTAAATTCAGAATGCAAAGGCATATTTTTCATTTTCATTGTTTTGTTGAATTCACGGAAAATGCTTAAAATCTGCTCTTTGAATGTTTCATATATTTCTTTTCCTGTGTAATATAACAGATGAAAATATTCCTTATGCTCAGGCAATGGATGACGGCAGAAGCTTGTCAAAACAGGTTCGCCTTGTTCATCATAGAAAACGTCGAAAGAATACTCTTCACCGTAAATAAATTCTTCAATGATAAATTCTTCGGCAGTAAAAACTTCTTCGCTAAACATTTTAATATTTTCATCTATTTGCTTTTTGATTTCGTAAGCCACTTTACTCAAATCGTCATTACTTGTAATTTCACGAACCCCTACACCAAAGAATCCTTTCTGTGGTTTAATAATAAATTTTTTGCCTTTGGGAAGTTGAACTTTTGCAAGTTGATCTAAATTCACTGATTTAAAATAAAATTCAGGAAAAAGATCTTTTAAAATTATTCTACATTGATATTTATTTTTAACTGTTTCCAATTTGTCAAAACTGTATTTAGGCAACCTTTCATTGACAAAAGGCACAGAAGTTTCATCAGGACAATAAATTTTATCGTCATTTGTAAAACGAATATCTGACTCTTGTAATTCTCTATCTGTGAGTACTATTACATTTTTATCATCTTTAAACTTGTTAATCAAAGGAGAAGTGTAATTCTTACCTGTAATAATATAATTCATATCTAAATTTTTGGAGTGCAAAACTAATAATTTCATTCTACAATTGAAAAAACCGAACATCTCAATCAAATACAAATTAGATAATATAGAAAATATCATATCATCTAAAACACTAAATGTAAACAAATTACAACTTTGCTTTAATTTTATTTAAAATTTTAATTAACTTTACATTTTTTATAAATGAACAATTTAGCACTCTTGAAACCAAATATCAAAATATCAAAGCATATTAAAATACATAAACCTTCGATAAAACAAACAGTTCATTATAGGATTAAACAAATATTTTTTTTTATAATTTTCTTTTTACCAATTTTAGTATCTGGACAAAATATAATCAAATATAAACAGATTGTTGCTGGATTGAACAATTATATGGAATTTATCCACGAAACCACACATTCAGAATACTTGTTTAGAAGCGACTTTGTGAATTTCAACTCAGAATTACTTAGAAAATACAAGTATCCAAAATCAAAAATATTTTTCGATAACAGAGACCATTTGGACGAAATTACATATTACGAAGATTTACCGTCTGTAATGTATAAAAAATGTCTTGATTCTAAGTTTTCCATAGAAGTAGGAGAAAAAGCAAATCTTGATTCTTTTATAGAAAAAATGTGGCAAAGTATTCAAAATATGGAGCTTATTTGCGACACAATAGAAATAAAAGTTGAAAATGGTGTGTTTGAAGACACATCAAGATTAAAAGAGGGATTTGAATTGCTGGAAAGAGCAAAATTGGAATTTTACAATTATCTGACTGACTGGTATTTATTAAAAACAAATATCTACTCAATTATGCTTAAATACGGATTAAGAGACACATCTAATCCTTATATAAAAACATCAATTGCACTCGATAATTTATTCAACATTGTTTATAATTTGGCTGAAAATATTAGACAAAATGATACTAATAATGTTAAAAAGCTGATTCCAATTTTAGAAGAAACAATTAACAAATTTGATGGAAAAGCTGATTATTATCTCAAAGGAGCAAAAAGATACGGATACTCAAACGGACACGACCCATATTTAAGATTTGACAAAATCATCGAAGAAGCAAAAGCAGAATTGTCACACGCTCAGAATTTTGTAAAACATACAAAATATCCTCAATATCTTGAAAAAACTTACCGCAAAAGTGATTATTACTACAATGAGAAAATAATCAACAAATTCAATCGTCACGGTTTGGGAATGGCTTATGAATACAATATTTTTGCAGAAAATTCTAATGGTTGGGTTTTGAAAAAAGCACAATTACCTCATACTCTTAACGTAATTTATCCCGAAAAACCAATCGAAAAACCACAAAGAGATATTATTGTAGAATATACCCTTATTGATGCACCTCAGGAAAATTTAATTTTCTTGCTTGATGTTTCAAATTCTATGAATTCACCAGAGAAAATGCCATTGCTCAAAGAATCAATTAAATACCTTGTTTCATTAATGAGAGCTTATGATTATATTACAATAGTAGCATTTTCAGGGACAGCCAGAGTTGTAATGCCAGCAACAAAAGCAATTGACAAAGACTCTATTTCAAAAATCATTGACAATATTTATGCTGTCGGACAGACAAAACTTTTCCCGGGTTTGAAAATATCATATTCATCAGCAAAAAAATCATTTATTAAAGAAGGCAATAACAAAATAATTCTGGCTACTGACGGTAAATTCAAAGTTGATAAAAAAATCACAAAACTAATTTCAAAAAATTCAGATAATATTCAGTTAAGTGTATTGTACTTTGGAAAGTCGAATCACAACTACGAAGAGTTGAAAAAACTAACAGAACTTGGACAAGGAAACTGCACAAAAATTACTGCTAAAAATCTTAAAAAAGTTCTTGTAAAAGAAGCTGATGGAAAAATTAAATAAACAAAGTAAAAATTATATATTTTAAGCGTATAAAAATAATCACAAAATCGAAACAATAAAACTAATAATTGCAATGTTTGCGGCAATATTTTTGAAATAGATAATAAACTAATGGATTAAAAAAGTACAATATGAAAAAAACTCTAACTCTGATAATTTTAATTATTGCTTTTATTTTTATGTATAAAAATGCAGAATCTCAAGAAATTGAAACGGACGTAAAATTCAAAACTAATGCTATTTATGGTAATGTAGGTATTTTCCCCATCTATGGAACAGCAATTTTGAATTACGAAAGAAACCTGAATCAAAACACATTCAACAGAAACATTTCTTCATTGCTGAAGTTTGGTTTTGGAGAGTATTTAGCCTGGGCTATAGGAGGAGAAATTGTTTTGGCACAATATGGTCTGATGTTCTTTCCGGGGAATCATCATTTGGAAGTAGGAATTGGAGCTACATATTATATCAACGGTGATATGGGAGATCTTTTTTTCCCGGCAGTAAATGTCGGATACAGATTTCAAAAACCCGGAGGACATTTTATTTTTAGAACAGGAATTAGTTTTCCTGAAGCAGCACATTTAGGAATAGGATTTGCTTTTTAGAAATCAAATACTCAATAAACCTCTTATAATTAACCAATTACACAAAGAATCAATCCGTCAGATAGCTTTGTGCTGTCTGACGGATTGAATGACTACAATTTTATTTTTGCGGATGCAATATATTGAACTTTTTCTTTGCTTCATCCAAAAATTTAATAAAATCATCTACATTGGTATTAAACTCTGTTGGCTGATTTAGCAAATTTCCTTCCCAATCTATCAAAGCATACAATGGTTGAGCATTTTTATTAAAATTGACAATTTCAATATCTGCATTTTGTTTTCCAAGCATCTTTTTTTCTTTTCCATCAGCAATAGAAGTAAACCATCGGTCTTCAGGTACTTCTATCACTTTGTCATCAACATAAAGCGATAGTATTACAAAGTCTTCTTTCAATCTCTTGAGTACAGCAGGGTCAGCCCACACAAACTCTTCCATTTTTCTACAATTAACACAACCGTGACCTGTAAAGTCCACGAATATTGGTTTATTCAATTCTTTAGAAGCATTCAAAGCCTGATAAACATCAAAATAACCTTGCAAACCGTGTGGCAATTCCAATTGATCTTCATACATTGGTTTTTCGGTAATATTTGCCCCATAAATACCATTTGTCATTCTTTCTATATCAAACTCCTGTGTTGATTTTGGAGGCAGATATCCCGAAAGCATTTTTACAGGAGCACCCCACATACCGGGAATCATATATACAACAAATGAAAATGTAAATATTGCAAGCAGTAATCTACCAATACTAACGTGTTTTACATCAGAGTCGTGAGAAAATCTTATTTTTCCAAGCAAATAGAACCCCATCAATGAGAAAATCACAATCCACAATGCAAGGTAAATATCACGGTTTAGCAAATGCCAGTGGTAGGTCAGGTCTGCTATGCTTAAAAATTTCAAACCAAAAGCCAATTCGATAAAACCAAGCACAACTTTTACAGAATTTAACCAGCCACCAGATTTTGGTAGTTTTTGTAGCCAAGAAGGGAAAAAGGCAAATAATGTAAATGGAGCAGCTACTCCAAGTGAGAACCCAAGAATACCAATAATTGGCTTTAGTATCATCCCGCCTTGTGTAGATTCAATCAATACTGCACCGACAATCGGTCCTGTGCAAGAAAATGAAACAAGAACAAGGGTAAATGCCATAAAGAAAATACCCCAGAAACCGCCACCTGATTTTTGGCTCGTTTTGTTCACTAATTGGTGTGGCATAGTGATTTCAAATGCACCAAAAAATGAAACTGCGAAAATCATAAATATAATGAAAAACAGAATATTTGGAATCCAGTGAGTACTAAGGAAATTGGCAAAATCACCCGAAATACTCTGCCCTGCTCCAAAAAGTTGTGCAATTAGAATAATAATTGCAATCGGCAAAGTGTATATTGCTACTATATTGAAACCGTATAATGCTGCATTTAACTTACCTTTATTAGATTTTTCTCCTTTTATAAAAAAAGAAATAGTCATTGGAATCATCGGAAAAACGCAAGGAGTAAGCAAAGCTGCCAAGCCAAGTATAAATGCAAGAATAAAGAATCCAAACATAGATTTTTTCTTTCCTGTAGATTCAATTTCTGTATTATTTACAAGTATCGGGGTTTTTCCGGTTGGAACAAGACTTACAGCAGCTTTCGAAGTATCTATTACTTTTTCAACAGTATCTAAATTGTTTAATGCAAGTGTATCTAACTTTTCAGTATTTGTATCTGTTTCAACTATTTCAGTTTTATTTGTTTCAGATGTAACTTTTTTGGTAACATTTTCAGTGACATCCTTAACTCCTTTTATAGGAAAAGAAAATTCAGTATTAATATTAACGCATCTTCCATCTTTAAGGCAAGTTTGCCCATCAAGTTCACCGCTAATTGTAAAATCGGAAGTAGATAGAACTTTTATTTTTTGCTTGAAAGTAACCTGATTTTCAAAGAAATATTCGTCTTTACCAAATATGTCGTCATAGACAATTGTTGGTTTTGGATTTTCAATAATTTTTCCGACTAATTCAAATTTAGTAGTGTCATTATAGGTGAAAACAAGAGGTAAAGAGCCACCGGGAGGATTATAAGGTGAATAAAGATGCCATCCTTCTTCAATTTTGGCATGATATATAAGCATTACTTCATTGTCTGAGAGCTTTTGGGTTTCAAAAGTCCAGTCAACAGTATTGTCTATCTGGCTATAAGCCGACATTGACAACAAAATAATTAGTAATATAGAATATATACGCTTCATAGTTCAATTTTAATATTTAGATAAAAAATTAAATAGTAGTTGCAAAATGAGAGCAAAAATAGTAAAAAAACTTTATTTTTACAGAAATTTAAAATTTATTAAAATTTGAAAAAGCTCTTATTTATACTATTCTTTGGTTCAATATACTACTCTTATGGACAAATATCCGTAATAAATAACTTTGAAAATTCTAATTGTGAATTTTTAAACTTCGATGATTCAAATAATCTTTTTTTGTTCAGACCTGAACTTAAAGACTCATTAAATACAACAAGATGTTGGTTTTATTTCGGATTGACAGGATTTGATACAAGTCGCAATCTTATTTTATCAGAAAAAGTTGCAAGTCTTTACCATGCTCCAAGCAACCTGATATATTCTTATGACAAAAAAAACTGGAAAAGAAAAAAATATGATTCTGTTGTAAATAACATTCGCTATTACTCAAAAAAATACACAAAAGATACAGTTTGGTTTGCTACCGGTTATCCATATACATACAGTAAATTGTTGAAATATTCTGACAGCATTTCGGCTTATATCGACACATTTACTCTATGTATGAGCGAGGGGGGTCTGCGAGTGCCTATATACAAAATTCAAGATAAAAAAGCAAAGCCGGAATATATGATTCTGATTATAGCCAGACAACACGCATTTGAATCTCTTTCAAATTACTTTTTGGAAGGAATGATAAATTTTTTGACTGACACAGATAGACTTTCGATTGAACTAAAGAAAAAAGTTTGTTTATACATAGTACCAATGATGGATGTGGACAATGTATATAAAGGAGCCAGCGGCAGAATGCAAAAACCTATAGATTTCAATAGAAACTGGACTATCGACAGTTATTGGAGTGCTGTTGCAGCAGTTAAAGAATTAGTAAATGAAAAAACTAAAAATCAAGAATTACTTGTTTTTTTAGATATACACTCCACGTATCCTGGAGGATTCAGACCACTGACAGGAATTTATAATATTTACAATTCTAACGAACCTAATTTTTTTAATTTTAAACACTTTTGTCGAATTTTTAAAAAATCAGCGTGTTACAGTTTGATAGAAATTAATGGCTTGTACAACAGCAAAAAAAGAGGTTTTGCTGATGAATTTTTCGGAAAAAATCCGATTGAAAGATACAATGCCAAATATTTTTCTACAACTATCGAATGCGATTGGAATACCAACAATAATGGAGAAGAATTAACAATTGATGAACTGAAACAAACAGGTTATCTTTTTGCCAAAAGCATTGCTATTTTTTTGAATAAAAAAAATTTTACAGCAAAATAAATCACTCATTTAAGTTCAAAAGATAATTATAAACTTCAATCTGTGAGCGA
>Ga0114934_10002669_pt1 | contig 11380 bp, 2 predicted proteins | sample 4SBtaG_2_FD_99695 | JGI IMG/M metagenome (GOLD analysis project Ga0114934, IMG submission 99695) | Deep subsurface microbial communities from Kolumbo volcano to uncover new lineages of life (NeLLi) - 4SBTROV10_white metaG | ecosystem: Environmental > Aquatic > Marine > Volcanic ...
AAAAGCAAGACTAAGTAATAGACTACAAACTATAAAATATAAATGGCAAGAAAATGACCCAGCTTGGAGAAAAACAGAATTACAAAATATTATTAGTCAAGTATGAGTTAAATGAATTACTATCCCAGATAATGTATTACAACAATCTATAAATGCACCAACTGCAACAGAAGCAATAAATATATTATATAAATATATAGCACCTATTGTTAAAGAAATAGAAACCTCTACTACTACTACACCAACTACACCAACTACACCAACTACACCAACTACACCAACTACCACTATACCTCAAAGAACTATTACTCTTAAAATAAATTGAATAGATGTAAAAATACATTCAATATGAAATGGTGAAGTAGAAGATGATAAATGACATAAATATAAAGCAACTAAATTAGAAAATTGAAAAACTCGTTTAGACCCTATATAAATTTTATTTTATAAAAAAGATATTAGATATATTTTAATATCTTTTTTTTTATTGAAAAATTTAATTTATTATTTATACATAAGGTATATTTATATTATAAATCTATGTATATGTCAAAAATAACTGATATAACTCAAATAAATCCTGATGATATATTTATTGCTAAATGAGCACCTATATATGAACAAACAAAAAAAGGAAAAGAACAAGAAAATAATAATAATCCTAATCCTAATATATTTATTGCTAAATGAGCACCTATATATGATGATATTAAAAAAGAACAAGAAAAGGAAGATAAATGATTTTGGAATTGAGTATTACATTGAGTATGAAATATATTAGATAGCTTTAAAGCTAAATGAGGAGAAACTAATACAAATTATATTGATTATTGACAAGGAAATATACAGTGAATATCACCTAATACAATTTTAACACCAGAAGAAACACAAAATATAAATTTAAAAGATTTTTCTATAAATCAAATACAATCAAAAGAAGAACCACAAAAAATATCAGATACTAATCAAAAACCATTTTATATAAATCCATCAGAATTATTTCCATCAAACCAAAAACAAAAGAAACAACTTAATGATAAAATAGATGTTACAGATATATATAATAAAAAACAACAAGAAACTAAAAATAACAAAATAGTTAAAAATCAATTAGAAACAATATATAAGACATATTTTCCTAATATAAATAATTTAAATTTACAAAATAGTAGTCAAATAAAAGATACACTTTTTTGATTTATTAAAAATAATCTTGAAGATAGTAATAATCTTGAAAACACTATAAAAGATTTAGGAGATAAATGACTAGATATAGATAAAATAAAAACACAACCAGATTATATAAATTATAAATTATATCAAAAAAATATATTAATAAGATTATCAAAATTATTAAAAGATAAAATAAATAATAATACTAATGGTATAACAACAGATGAAGATATTAAAAATATAATAAAGAATGATGAACTTCTTAAACAGTATCAGATAGGAAGCGATATTTCTTTAAATAATATAGACAATCATTTAAATACTTTATATACAGGTAAATCTTTAGATGAATGAATTAATAAAATCCAAAAATTGGATATATGATGAGGACTTTTTAATATATATTTATGAGCAATCCAATGAATTCAAACTACTGCATGAGTTGTAGAATGATTATGAGAATGAATTGTTGAATGATGAACATACTTCTTAAGTAGATGAGCAAAAGAAACTGCTAAACATAGTCCTCCAATTATAAGCGATACATATAATTTATTATATAAAGGATTAAATTGGACATCAGAAAGTCAAAACTATTTATGAGATTTTACATCTAAGATAAAATGAGATGACTCTTGGTTTTGGCATAATACAGATTATATATGAACTCATATAGTAGGTCTAACTAAGTATATTCCAGGTGTTATAGCAGGTAGTTTATTAGCATTTAAAGCTGCAGAATTATATAAAGGTATAGCTGAATCAGCTGGTTTAGGTAAAGTCTGACAAATAGTTACAAACATCCTTTGATGAACATTGTTGTGAACAGATGAAGTATTGGATGGTATAGTTAATAGTGCTACTAATACTCCTATAACTCAAAGTAGAGTTAAAACAGATATGTTTTATAATGCTATTTTATGATGAGTTAGTGAGGGTATATTTTGAGCTTATGCAGCTCGTAAATCTTATTTATGACAAAAGGCCTGGGATAAAATACAGAATACTGAAATAGAAGTTTTATGAAAATCAAAAGAAACAGGAGAAGAAGTAGCAAGTCGTATTAAAATATGAGATATATTTAAAAATCCAGATGATATAATAAAACTTCCTGAAAATAAATGAATAAGTGATATAAATTATTTTCAAAACATGACGGAAGCAGTTAAGAAAAAAATAATTGAATTAACAAGTCAATGAAAAAAATCAGAAGCTAAAATATTAAAACAACAATTTAATTTACATATAGCTGAATTTTTTTCTGAAAAATGAAATGATTTAATATCAAAAGCTAAATTATATAATAAATCAAAATCGTGAACAAATGAATTTTTTAATAAAATGATGGAAGGATTAGATTTTCATATAAAGACTCAACAAGTTATAATTAAAAAAATAATAGACCAAAAAGAATTATCTAAAACAGAACAAGAAATAGTAGATGAATATCTATGAAAAAATATAGTTGAATGAGGTACTGAACAAGATGTTAAACAAGAAGCTAAACAAAGCGTTAAACAAGGTACTGAACAAAGTGTTAAACAAGATATTAAACAAGAAGAACCTATTAAATTAAAAAAGAAAGAAGAAAAAAATATAACTCCTGTTAAAACTAATGATGCTATTACAGCTATTAAGTTTGCAACGAATAAAGACCCTTTTAATGATTATGTAAAATGATTAAACAAAATAGAAGTTCAAACTTCTAAATGAATTAGAAAAGTATCTATAAGTCCTAAAACTTATGCTGTAATTCAAATGGATATAACACAAAATTGAGTTATTTCAAATGATACTTTAACAATGATATTAAAAGATATAAATCAATCTTTATTGGGAGGTAAATGAAATATATCTTTATCTTGATATATATGATGATTAAAAAAATTCTTTAAAAATTCAGAAGTATTTTTAAGTGATGATATTAAAAGAGTATTTGATACTAATTTTAAAACACTTGATAGTTATGAAAAAATACTAGATAAAATAACATTTAAGAAAGAACCACAAATATGAAAGACAACAGCGAAAGGTATTGGTGGTAAAATAGAATTACTAAGTAATATAATTAAGTTAGCACAAGCATATAGAAAGTTTGATAATATTCAAGACTTTATGGTTGTATTAACTCACGAGCTTACACATATGACTGAACCTGCTTTAAGAGAATTATGGTGAGATGAGTTAGTATGAAAACTTAAAAATAATTGGTGAAAATTAATTGAGATATTTCGTTCATCTATCATATGACAAGATTTAGAAGCTTTTAAATCAAGACAAGATATAATTAGCTATTTAGAAAATATAGATAAAAATTCTATTGATGACATAGTTTATTTTAATATAAGGCTTGATAAGTCAGTAAAAAATTGAGTTATAGAAAAATGAGATGTAAATGAGTTCTTATTTAAATATAGTGATATAAAAGATTGAATAGATAATGGAAATGTCCTTGGAATATCTTGAAAAGATATAAAAGAAAGCATTAAAATATTACAACAAAAAAAATTAAGATTATGATATATTTTAAAACATAACATAAAAGACCTAAATATTAAAAAAAAGATACAAGCTAATCTAATAGCTGCAAAAGAACAAATTATAAAACATATGCAAGAAACATATAATATAGATAAAACTGAAGCTAATGATATATATGATAAATTTGAACAGGAGATTTCTGATAATGATTTAAATATAATAACAAATTTAAGCTTAAAAAGAATATTATATGAAATGACAGATACTGCTAAAGTAGGTAATAGATATAAATGATTTTCTGAATATCTGGCTTATACGCTTTCTGAAAGGTTATCTAAATGAGATTTAATGGAATGAACTATATTTTCTAAAATAACTAAATGACTTAAATTGTGAGATGAATTTATAACAGCTAATAAGCAAGCTATTGAAGAAGCATCTAATAAAATAATATCACAAAAGTTTGATTGATTAGATAAATATGTAATAGATAATTTAGAAGAAACTAATAGTAAATTATACCAAATAAGTACTGATACAGAAGAGGTAAAATATAAATCAACAGTATTAAATAATTTAAGAAAAATATTAAAAAATACTTCAGTAGATAATGTATTATCATATATAGATAGTTTTAATAAAACAGATTTTATTGAATTAACAAGTAATGTATTATGATATTCTAAAAAAGTTATAGAAGATATGGTTAAAAATATTTGATTCAGTAAAGTTAAAAAATATATATGAAATAGTGTTTTATTATGAATTAAATGAACTCATTGAATAATAAGTTGATGACTTTGGGAAGCTATGGTTGCTTCTACAAAAAGTATTTCAAAATATAATAATTTATTTAAAATATGACTTAAATGATTTTTATGAAAAGATTTTGATGTTTTGTCTGAAACTATGCAAAAAATTATTTCAGGGGAAATAGAAACTAATATGGAAGATTATCTTAACGCTATAAATAAATATATATTAGATTATGATGAAAATTGAATATTAGCACAAGCTGTATGAAGAAAATTATTAAGTATGTATAAAAATACTCTAAATGAAAGCTCTAAAACAATAGATGAATTACTAAAAATAAAATGATTAAGTAAAGAAGAAATTGACACACTTTGAGTTATGAGAGATGTTTATCATTTATATGAGAATTATAAAATAAAACAAGTATTAAAAAACTTTCAAAAAAATTGAGTATTAGATAAGATTATAGATGAGATTCCAGAATTATGACAAAAGATTAAACAACTTAATAAAGAATGATATATTATATCTTTATCTAAAATTAAAGATAGATTAGTTTGAAAAATAGATAAAAAATGAGTATCTGATTTATGATATATATTTAGAATATGAAAATCACAAACTAGATGATATGATAAAATAAATTTTGCTTCTGCTGAAAATGCTGTTAATTTATCTTTATTTCATAATATAATAAATAAGCTATGATATGAAACTACTGATAATATGTTTAGTAAATTTATACAAGATATAAGAAAATATTGAATAGAAAAATGAGATATACCAGAAGATACATTTGATGTTAATTTCTTATTAAGAATTTATTGATATGAATTTAAATGAACAAATGATAATTTAGATAAACTAGCAAATGTTATATATAAAGAAACAGATAAATGAAAAAATATAGATACTATATTAAGTGAAATACATAAAACAAATACAATTAAATGACTAACAAAAAAAGAAAAAGGTTATTATTCTTGGAAGAATACAATAAATTATTTCTTATGAAAATCTAATGATTTATGGAAGTATAAAGATATACTTAAGAAATGACAGATTACTTATGAAGATTATATTGACATTATATATAATATATTTGACCCTAGAGTTGCAAAAGATATTAGTGAAAAATTAATTAAAAGAAATGGTAGAACTATAACAAAATATAAAAGTTCTGCATATTTAAAAAAACTAAGAGAATATTTAAGAATAAAATATAAAACTGTTTTAAGTATTGAAAAAGATGTGAATAATGCGCTTAAAGATGTTTGAACTATAGATATAATGAGATGAAAATATAATGATATTCCAAATCCACTACAAAGAAAAAACGCTTATTATAGTTCTATATGATGAGTTGAAACTATGTCAATAACCAATAAACAATGAATTGTATTTCAATTACAAAAAAATGATAAATGAACTTGGGTTATATATTCTAAATGAAATAGTAATGCTTCATATATAGATAAAGATTCTATATTTTCTAATGTGTTTTCTAAATCAGAGCTTGATTTTAAAGAACAAATAGATAATATAAATAAAGTAAAAGAGGTGGAAAATATAAAAGATTTTATAAATAATTGTTTATAATATGGCTATAACTTGTGATGAGATTAAAAAACTTATTTGAGGAGATAAAGAACTTAAAAAAATTATTAGACTTGAAAAACTTAGTGTTTGAAAAACATATAAAGATGAATTAGGAAATGTCGTAAATATAGAAGATAAAATAAATAATTTAATTTCAAAAGCTAAAAATTCTAAACAAGTAAATCCTGATTTAATTAAATATTTAAAAGCAGTAAAATGAATTCATAAAAATGCTTTTTTATTGTATCAAAAAAGTATGGCTACTAGTGGTTGAACTATTCAATATATATTAAAAAAAATATATAACAAAATAATAAAAAGAATTAGAAGTAGAGCTGATTTACAAAGAGTAGTAGATAATCAACAAAAGTTTGTAGATATTGTAGATAATATAACTAATACTATATTTAAAGATATAAATTGAGAATTACCTAAATGAAGTAAGAAAATAACAAAATGAGAAATTAAATCTTATACTAATAATATAATGTTATCAGGGTCTTATAGTATTGAGAAACAAAAAACTTTATTTAGTTCATTTAAAAAATTTATAGCAAGAAGATATAAAGAAGCTACTGGTGAAGATATAAATATAATATATATAGATAAAATAGACAATTTATTAAATGAAATAAAAACAGTTAATAAAGATTTATTACCTTTTACTGAATGAGATAAATGAACATTAAAATATAAAGGTAAAATAACATCGGAACAATTTCGTGAATTTATGAAAAATAAAGATAAATATTTAAGACAAACAGTAGAAGATATTGTTTTACAAAAAATAAAAACAATAAGTAATCACTCTATTTTTATGAAAAACTTTAATGAATATAGGAAAACAATAAATGAAATATTTGAATGAACAAAAAAAGCATCTCCTGAAACATATAAACAATTTATGGGGACATTAAATAAACAAGCAGATATTTTATCTAATGTAATAAAAAAATGAAAAATTGTAAGTAATATGTCTGTATTTAATCACTTATCAAGAGACAAAATTGAAGATACTATGAAAAAATTATCTTTTAAAATTACTTGATATGATATATCTCTTCCTTTAAATGAACAAATTAAAAAGATAGAAGATACAATAAAAAATATTATATGAACAGATAAATCTTTTAAAGTATCTGTTGTAGATACAAAATGAGAAAATACTATATTTAAAATAGAATGAGATTGATATACAGATTATATTCCAGTAAAAGATTTTAATAAAATATCAGACTCTCTTAATAGTGTAAATTGGTTAAGTCAAGAAGAATCAGCAGAAAAAGGTGTAATGTCTATGGAAGCAGAAAGAGTAATAGATAGTTATAATTATGTCCCAAGAGATTGAGAAGATGATGAACTTGACTTGTCTCTATATATTTTTAATCATGCTAGATGAAAAACTAATAAACAAATAGAACAAGCTAAAAATATAATAAATGGTAATATGCCATATTTTTGAAGTAAAGTAGTTAATTTTATAGCTTGATTTATGATGAATTCACAAGTTTTAAAGGAATATGCACCAACTTTACACGATATTCTTATTCGTTTTACTTGAATAAATAATAAAATTTATAGGTGAGAATGAGTAGAGATATTATGAGATATTAGATATTTTGTAAATAAAAACATAGAACAAATAGAAGATAATTTATGAATTATTGTATTATGGAAAGCATTAAAACATAATGAACAAGATATTAGTAAAGTAAATGAATTATTTAAAGAATATAAATGAGACACTAAAACTTTATATAGTAAATTATCACAAGCAGGATTATTAAAAAATTCAAATAATGTTAATGAAGCAATAATAGAAGACTATATAAATAAATTTAATAATTCTATAAAAATAGATAAAAAATGAGCTTATGCTCAATATATGTATAAATTTAATAATAAAATATGAGATAAATATAATAAAATATTTAATTATATATGAAATAATCTTAAAAACATATTAAACAAAAATAATGAAATGATAGAAAATTATAAGAATATGATTATTAAAGAATATAAAAATACTTATAAAGATTATTTTAAAGATGTAGATATAGATATATTTGATAATGAAGTTAGTAGTTATTTAAAACAATCTAATAATATAGTTTTATTTAATAGAGATGTATGATGAAATTATGTTTTGTTAGATAAGATATTTAGAAACATTCCTGAATATTCAAAAAAATGATTATTAGAAACTGAATTAGGTAAGACTAGTTTATCTAAAGCAAAGAAAGCAACTATGCTTAAAGCATTTAGATGAGAATGAGTTTTTTGAAAAACTTGGTTTCCTAGATTAATTAAAGCTGCTAGAAAATTGACTTATCTAGTTCAACTATCTTGGTTTTCACCAAAAGCTTATGTGTTATCTTGATATAATGTAGTTTCTTGATGAGTTAAAGCATTAACATCTTTTTCAGATAATTCAAAAAATATAAAAGAATTTATAGAACTTGCTAAACAAATGAAAAAAGAAGACTTTGTTTTATATAATGAAATATTTTGAGATTTATTAGAATGACATTGACATATAAATGAAAATGTAATAGAAACTGCTACACAACATATGATAGATGATGAGAATAATAATGTATATGAATGGTTAGTTAGAAAAGTTGCTAATACTTTTAATAAACAGTTAAGCGAGGGAGAAATAAGAAAAATTGCTTCTTGATTAGCTTCTCCATTAGCATTTTCTGATAAAGCAACTGCTGATATGTTTAATGTTATTCCTAATATGGTTATTGAAAGTATGGAAGAAGAATGAATATCAATAAGAGCAATAAAAGAATTATGGGAACAATGAAGAGTATGAAAAGATTTAGAAAGAAAAATATTAAAAGCTAAACAAGAGTGAGATTTAGATTTATATTATCAATTAAAAGCAGAATATAAAAAATTATGAATTACAGATGCGGTAAGTGCAAGAAAAGATTTAAGAGATTATATTAAAAAAATTAGAAATACAGCAACTGATAAATATATAAATCATTTTAAAGTTGCTAATTCATTATGATTATCAAGAAATACTTTATCAGATTTGTGGTATATAAATTATTTTTCTGCTTGGGGAAGTAAAACTGTTGGTGAATTTGCATTTCAAACTGTATGAAAAGCATATAAAGATGCTATAATAATGGCTAGTAAATATCCTGATGGAAATAGAATGTGAACATTTTTAAAAGTATTTACTAATACTTTATTAACTTCTCCTACATTTAATTCATTTATTAGACAATTATGATATGGTGCTAAACTTGCTTATATTTTAAGTAAACAAGATAAAGACAATAATAACATAAACAATTTTGATACTGTATTATGAACTACATTATTAGAACAGTGAATTCAATCTAATGTTATTACTAGATGATTAAATGATATGATTAAATGAATAGAGGCATCAAAAGAGCATTGAGATAATGCTACAAGAATGGCAGAAGTATGACTTATAAACTGAATATTATCAGTATCATCAAATTTCTTTGCAGAATTTAGATATAGTTTATGACCTATATTAAATTGATTAGAAACAAATTTAAAAGCAAAATGAGAAAATGAATGATGAATTTCAAATTTAATATGAGATATAGCTAGTTCTTTTATATCTACTTATAAATCTAAACTAATTACAGATTTATGATATTATTTATATGATAAAACTTGAGGTATTATATATGAAAGACCTGATGCTTGGCAATGATATAATATATGGGAAGCTATATCTTGAATTCAATTTACTAATTATTCACATTATATACAAAAATTAAAAGATTATTATTATGTATCAAGAAAATTAGAAGATATGCCAAGCACAATCAAAAATCTACCAAATAGTATATTATGATATTATTACTGAGAAAACAATCAAGAAAAAGTTGATAAACTTATGGCAGCATTAAATAAAGACACAGATTATAATGATGTAAGACTTAACTCAAATATAAATTCTTTTTCTGATAATGCTATTGATAAAGTATATAAAAAATTAGTTGAAAATGATTTATTAAGTTGATGGGGTAAAAAAAGTAATAACTCAAAATTAGAATTAGTATTTAATGAATTAAAAGAAAAATGAGTTGATATAAACAATGTATTAGAACTTATAGATAGTTGAATATTAAAATGAAATGCTAAATCAAAAACTAAACTATCTTTATTATGATTAACAAAAGCAAGTTATGCAGTTTTAACTTCTATGATAGCACAACAAACATATAAAGAAAATAAAGCATATTATAAAAAACTATATTGATGAATAACAGATGAACAAGATATAAAATTGAAAAGATGAGTTATGGAAAAATTTGCTCCTATATTATCAAAATATGATAATCAATTTCATACAGAGTTGCTTAACATATATTTAACTGATAAATATGATGAAAATCAATTATACCAATATTATTGAACAGTATCTAAAAATTGAGCTATGAAAAGAAGTAAAGTATGAGATTATGTATTACTTAAATGATTTACCTCAATGGCAGATGCGGCTGATATAGAATGGCAACCCTCATTATTCCAAAATATATCCACTGCTTTATTTGAAGGAATACCAGACAATCAATTAGCTAGTAAAATGGTTGAATATTTTAAGACAATAGATACATTTAATTTTATAGGAAACCAATGAAAAAATGTAATGAAAGCTGGTATTTTATATTCTAATAGGAATAAAATTAAAGATTTATTAAATAGTAAATATAGTAAAGAGTTTCAACCAGTTGCTGATAAATTAGCTAGTATTATATGGAATTTTGCCGAAGAAACTAAAACAAAACCTAATATGTTAAATGGATTAGCTTGAAGTTGAAGGTCTCATAGTAGTATGAAAAGTTTACAACAAATAGCAATAAAACCATACAAATCACCTGCTACTAAAATATTTACTTGAATACAAGACTTAGCAGAACAGATTGTAAAATTACCACAATATAAACATATACCAGTAGAATATACTATTAAAAAAATTCAAGAAACATTAAAAAAGATACCTGATATAGAAGTTCCAAATAATAGTCCTGTTATAGAAAAATTAAAAGAAGAAATTAAAACTTTACAAACTAAATCATTAAAAACTAATGCCTTGAAAACTAGAAAAGCCAAGCCTAAAATTACCAGAGTGAAAAGGCCTTCAGTGAAAGCTATTAAATCATCTTCTAGTAAATCAAAAAAATAGAATAAAACAAGTTGAAGAAATAAGTAAAAATCTTGATTCCTCTTGAATAAATAATAATTTTGTTTTTTCTCAACTTTATTATTTAATATTTCAAGCTACTACATTAGCTTCTGATTGAGATACTATTCCTGATTATAAACAAAAATTACACGCTATTAAAACTCGGGCTAATCTAAAATGATA
>Ga0114934_10002670_pt1 | contig 11379 bp, 13 predicted proteins | sample 4SBtaG_2_FD_99695 | JGI IMG/M metagenome (GOLD analysis project Ga0114934, IMG submission 99695) | Deep subsurface microbial communities from Kolumbo volcano to uncover new lineages of life (NeLLi) - 4SBTROV10_white metaG | ecosystem: Environmental > Aquatic > Marine > Volcanic ...
CCCCCCGGCCTTCCTTGGGGTGACCGACGAGGCCCGGGGTGAAGAGGTTACTCCCCCGCCCCCCTCCCCTTGGCCAGCGCCAGCTTGAAGTGAGCGCCCACCAGCCCCAGCCGCTTGGACAGGCCCTCAAGAAGCGTCCGCACCGCCTTCGAAGTCGACCCGTCCGCCCAGGCCACGCGCATCAACTCCGGTAGCCACACCCGAGCCATTCAACCATCAGGCACTTCTTGACCAGGTGCGATCGACCGCTTGATGTTCTATAGGGGGCGGGGCAGCCTTGATGTTTGAACTCGCCCACTCCTCCAGGGTGGGGAGAGCGTGGAACTGCGCTGAGAATGGGGCACATGATGAACGAGAACCGATCGAAGGACCTTGCCAAGCTCTGCGAGCAGGCCAAGAAGGTCAAGATGACGCCGGCGGAGAAGGAGGAGCAGCGTCGTAGCTTCGCGTACGGCAATGCCAATATTGAGAACGAACGTGTGACCCGCAAGATCATCGACCGTGCTGCCGACTCCGTGAACAAGGACAAGTAGACCTCTATGGCCCCTGCAGGCCCCACGACTCGCCAGTTGCCTAGGTCTGCGTCGTCTTCTGGTGCTGCCCGATGAACCCGACAACGATCTTGCCGCTGGGCTCATCCCAGGCGAACGCTACGCGGATCACGTTGTGGGCTCCGCGTTTCGCACTGCCGCGGCCGATGTGTTCCTCAAGGACGAGGGTCCTGCCTTCGAACGTGCACCGATACCAGTCCGGGTATCGTCCGATCGTCGTTGAAGACTGACCGGGGCGGTAGAACCAACCGCAGCACTCGAGCAGTTGGTGATGGAGCGTCCGAAAGTCACCGGTTCCCTTCCCATGGGCGCGCATCTCCCAGACGACCGTAGCCAACCACTCCAAAGCCCGTTCCACTTCCTGAGGACGGGCATAGGGGTAATCCCTGCTCGAACGGTTGTTCAACGCCAGGGCTAGGCGGCCGGGGAATCGATGCAGAATCCGGTCTACTGCCTCAGCCACGTTGGCCGGTCCCTCCGCAGAGGCCTCCTCCCGACCCGCGCCATCTTCCTCACCCGTCGGTTTCTCCGAGCGCTGATCGCACCAACGCTCCACCGCCTCAAGGACCGGGGCGACGTGCCCTTCGACGTAGGCCTCCGGCATCAGGTCGGCCACCCGGGCCATCGCCTCAAGCAGGTGCCCGTCGGTCACCTGATCACCGTCGGTAACCCATGCCAAGACTTTTTCGGCAACCCTTTGCCAGTCGTGATTGAGGCAGTCGTCATCGGGCTCGACGCCACCGCCGAGGCGGTCCTCGATGGCCTTGATGTGGTACTTGATGCTATTGAGCCGGGTCTGGCGGCGCTTCGCTCTGCAACGGCGGTCCTTGAAACCGTTGACGAGCGCCTCAAGCCGGTCGGCGTAGTCGACCAGCCCAGCCGGATTCGCCGGGGTTGCCTGATTCATGTGGCGGTCCAGATAGACCTGCTCTCGGTCGGTGGCCTGGCGTACCCACATCCACAGATCGCGCTGATCGGCATCCTGCCGCACACCGTTGAGGCGCAACCCCTCCATCAGAGCGGACTGGGCTTCAGCAATGAGAGCTAGCAAGGCCGGCCGTGCCCGCTCGTCACCCGGGCCATCTAATCGATTGCCCCAATCCCGCGCTGCGTCAGAAGCGATGGCAACGGCCCTGTAGCCAGCAGCAACCTCTGCCATACCCGCGTCAGACATCTGGTCCCCTGCGCCGTGGGGCAACATCATCCACAGGTGGCAGCCCTGGAGTTCCCTCGCGGCTCCCATCAACTCCTCGTCTTGCGGTTTGACCTCAGTCTTGAAGTCACATCCAGCCGCAAGCAGTGCCCGTCGCTGTACGGCCCAGTCGAGCGCCTGCGCCTTGAGTCGCGCCCGCTGTACAACCAGGCCCAAATCCACCTGTGCTGTTTTCCACGCGGGCTCGGCATCAACGACCGGTTCCGTCGCGGGCGCGGGCAATTCATAAGTTCCAAGCTCCGGTGGCGAAACCGGGTCAGATTCCCTCACCGCCCCCACGCCATGGACTTCGGGGCCCGGACCGTTCGTTTCAGGTTGGGTAGGAGCAGCCTCTTCCGCTTTGTCCGGCGCCTCCGCCTCCTGTTGGATAGCGCGCGCGAGCACAAGCACAGCATGGGCCAACTCGGGCCGCCTGCCGATGGTCAAAGAAACGGCGTCGAACACGATCTTCAGCGCCTCTCCGATCTCATGCCCATCGACCTGGTCCGGGGTCCCGGTCCGGTCGTTTACCTCTCTCTCCACGGGTCAATTGTAGCGAGGGGAGCCAGATCTGCCACGGCACTCTTGGAGCCCGCAAGGGACGGTCCCGCCCCGCAGGGCGACGCTGCATCAGACAATCAGGGTCACCCGTACCAGACGCCGTCTCCGCATTCTCTGAGCTTCTTCGGGAGGCGGTCTTCCGTTTTCTTTGACCCTGCTTCGGTCAGGAAAGGGTTCAGCGCGTCGTAGAGATCCGGGCGCAGCGCAACCGTTAAACCTAGGGAAAAGCGAGCCAGTCCCACAGAGTATTGGCTCACCTCCTGACCCCGCTTCTTGCGGCATCGGCAGAGGCAGGTGTCACCATGCGGTGTGATGCGCTGGTTGTGCCCCTCACAAAAACACTTGCCACGTTGCAAATGTACCGTAGGAATCATGCAGACCGTCTCCAGCCCCGGCACCAACCGGAGGAGACGAGTATGTTTGGACGATTCAAGCGACGATGTTCCGCCCACAAGCAGAACCCTGCCGCGCCTACCCCACGCCGCCCTTTCAACCGCTACTCCTGGCCTGAATTGATGGCCAGAAGGCTCGCAGTGGGTGTTTTGAAGTGTGGCAAGTGTGGATCGCGGCTCAAGTGGATTGCAGCGATCACCGAAGCCGACGTGACGCGAGGATCCTCGCGCACTCGAAGATGGAGTGCGCCGTGCCAGCTCCCATGCCGGCGAGGCCCCCGCCCCAGCTTGAGTCGCCGTATTGAGGGGATGCGTGAAGATCGACACCGGGTGGCGGGCGGGAGGAGGACGTCCGCATCGTGGGCCGGGGCAAATTCCCGTAGATGAATCGGCCGGGGAGCCCCAGGCCGGCCTGGGGAAGGCCCGATCCGAACCTCTCTGAGGCTTGAATCGCTAGAATCAGGCTCCGCCCATGCCTACCCCGCCGTTCGGAGACCCTTTGAACCCCTTATCCCCACCGCAGGCATCGTTCGACAGCACGCCAACACGCCGGGGTGCTCATGATGGGGGTGCACGTCCGGCGCGAGGCCGCAGCCAACTTCTTGGCCGATGGGATGTTCCGGCGTTGACGGCGGCCGCCAGGGGGGGGGCGAAGCGGGCTGGATCGATGAAGCGCCCGCCGGTACAGACCTCGTGGCGGATACCGACGGTGCGGAACCGTGAGGTGTGCCACCAGCGGTCCTGCGACTGATCTTGGTCCCCCATGAGCGCTCCTGTGATCATCACTTCCAACGACCGGCCCGACCTCGACGGGACTGCTTGCGCCGTGGCGTACGCGGAGTTGCTCGCCCGTACCGGGACCGCCGCCTTGCCGGTTCTCCCGGGCCAACTGGATGCAGAGGCCCGCTACGTGCTCGGACACCTCGGCCTCAGGGCCCATAGTATCGTCCCACCGTCCTTCAATGCCGTCGTGCTCGTGGACGTGAGCGCGTTGCCAGGCCTGCCGAGCTTCGTTGACCCCGATGCGGTCAGGGAGGTCATCGACCACCGGTTCCACGGGGCCCCCGGCAGCGTGTTCCCCAATGCCACCGTGCAGGTCGAGGCCGTGGGGGCAGCCGCCACGCTCATCTTGGAACGGTTCGTCCAGGCTGGCGTGGTCCCGACCGAAAACAGTGCCGTGCTGCTCCAGGCCGGAATCCAGTCGAACACACAGTGCCTCAAGGGGTCGGTGACGACGCAGCGAGACTTGGACGCCGTCGCCTGCCTCCGAGGGCTCCATCCCCTCCCGGAGGGTCTGCTTGCAGGTCAGTTCCGGGCCCGCCGCGAGGAAATCCTCGCCGACCTCGACGCCGCCCTTCTGCGGGAGACCAAGACCTTCGACCACCCGGCGGGGTCGTTCATCGTTTCCCAGCTTGAGTGCCCAGGGGCCCGTAGCCTTGTGTGGGAGTGCGCCTCCCCTGTGGCGCGGCTAGGACGGCGGACTATGGTCAACCTAGTGGACCCGACGGTGCCGGCGTCTGTGCTTCTGGTGCCCGACCCCGAGTTTCGGGCCTGGGTGGCCGACCGGACCGGACTCACCTTCGGGGGAGCCTTCGCCCATCCGGAGGTCGCCCTGCTCCGGAAGCAGATCGTCCGTCGCCTCCTGGCGGGAGGCCAAGGATGAGGCGAGCCGACTGGATGACCGCCGGCCAAGGTGGGCTGCCAATCCCCATCAACGTGTCCTGGCACCTGTGGCCCGACTGCAACCTCAAGTGCACGTACTGTTACGCGACCTTCCGGGACATCCCTGGCACGCTGTCCGAAGCCCGAGCCCTCGACGTGCTGGACCGCCTCCGCGAGGCAGGCACCGAGAAGGTCACGTTCGTCGGCGGAGAACCAACATTGTGTCCGCACCTACCCGAGCTAGTCGAGCACGCCAAGGACATCGGGCTCGTCACGATGCTGGTGACCAACGGCACCCGGCTGGACGCCAAGTACCGGGCTCGTATCGTGCCCAACCTGGATTGGGTCTCATTGAGCATCGACGCCGCTGACCCCCATGTCATGGCGCTGATGGGGAGGGGGAATGCCAAGTTCCATGCTCTATGCGTCCGCAGGTGGGAGGAGCTTTCGGCGGTCCCACACCTGCGGCTCAAGGTAAATACCGTTGTGACCCGTCAGAACCTCCACGACGACATGCGGGACCTGATCCGACGGCTACGGCCCGCCCGCTGGAAGGTCTTTCAAGTGCTCCCGGTCCGCGGTCAGAACGACAGCGTGGTTGAGCCGCTGTTGGTCACCCAAGATGAGTTCGAGGGCTGGGTCGAGCGGCACCGCGAGTTGGACCCCGAGGGCATTAGCCTCGTCGCTGAGGACAACCGAGACCTCACAGGGACCTACTTGATGCTGGACGCCCTAGGCCGCTTCTTCTCCAACAGGACCGGCGGCCACGCCTACACCGACTCACTCCTCGACGTGGGTGTCTGGGAGGCCATCCGTCAGGTGGGCTGGGACACCGAGGGCTTCATGGCTCGCAAGGGCATCTACGAGTGGGCCCCGCGGTCAGAGTCGGGTGACGGCGGCGATTGAGCCTGGGCGGGTGTCGAGGACGAGGAGGTCGCCCTCGGTGAAGCTGCTGGTGGCGTCCGCGAGGATGAGCCCCGGGACCCCATGCTCCCTCATCACGACGGCCAGGTGGCACAGCAGGGCACCTCCCTCGACGATGAACCCGAGTGTCCCGGGGCTGGCTTCGTAGACCAAGTGGTCGAAAACATGGAGGGGGCGCCGCACGACGATGATCTCGGTCTGCTCGCGGACAGCGGCGGCCGTCCGGCGGGAGTGAATGTGCCGTTCGATGCTGTCCTCGATGGCGGTCTCGGGGAGTTCGAGCAGGCGAACCCGTCCGACCACCCGGCCGTGGCTCAACACGTCGCCCTGGTCGGGCGGCGCGGCAGCGGTGCTCTGGTACAGGTCCACCAGGAAGAACTCGGGCTCGGGCGTGAAGCCGAACTCGATACCAGCCCCGGGGTACCGGGCCGCGAGCCCGACTGCCGCCTGCTTGATGGCGGCAAGCTGCTTCGCGGTGGCCTCGATGGGCTGGTCCACGGGGACGCGGGTCGTCTTGCCGCCCACAAGCTGCATGGCGAACTCCTGTCGCCCCGGGGTGTGGGACGTGACCTGCCCGTCCAAATCCAGGACGTAGACGGCGGGGTCGGCGAATCCCTTGGTCACGAAGTGCCCGTGCACAAGCTCGACGTGGATGGATTCATCCGGGAGCTGAAGTGCGACCCCGGTGGATGCGGTCTCCTGGAGCTCCTTGAGCAGTAAGGCGAATCGGTCGTGCTTTGCGCCTACGGTATCGACGAACCTCTGGAGGTCAGAGGGTGCAGTCGGCCCAGAGCCGAACTTCCGGAAAATGTCGCCCTCCAGGTCGAACGGGACGAGCAACACGGCGATGAACTCTCCCCACCCCGCGATTGCCTTGGCAGCCCGGGCCACGTCATTCGGGTTGGGGGAGGAAGCCAGCGCAACGAAGCCCTGGGAAATCCCGATTCCGAGTTCCGAGGCCGCCAGACGGAGGGCGATCTTGTCGTGCTGTACGACGGCTGGCGGCAGCCGTGCGGCATTGGCGACTGAGACTGGCACCAGGTCGAGCCCAGCCCCGCCGGGGACCACTAGGCAGGTGATGGGGCGCGCTTGCAGGACCACCAGGTGGCCGTCGGCAAGAGCCCACTCGATGTCCGCAGGTTCACCGATGATCCCCTCTACCTGGCGGCCAAGATCCTCAAGGTGGTCGCCGTCGATGTCGGCGAACCCCGCCGGCACTTCGTGGGCCCTGTCGAGGACCCACCGAACGGCATCCCCTCGTCCATCGACCAGACGGCCGAGGTGGCCCTGCACCGCCTCGACGACCATGCCCCTGGTCTGCCCAAGAGGATCCTGTGTGAACACCACCCCCGAGCAGGTGGGGTGGACCATCACCTGGACCAGGACGCCCATCGGGACCGCACGGCCCGCGGCGGCCATCGCACGAGCCGATGCTCCGAGGGCTCGGCACCGCTTGACCGCAGCCAGCACATCGGGCGTGGTTGCGGGCACGTCCAGGAACGACTCGAACAGGCCAGCCAGGGCCTGGCTGGTCCCATCCTCACCGACCCCTGACGACCGGACCGCAACGGTGGTGGTCCCGGTCCGGGCTCGTAGCTCTCGGAGGTCACGTTCGAGACGCTCGGCCTCCACGGGCACATCAGCGGCGAGGGCGAACCCGTCAGGCACAGCGATGCCGGCTGTTGCCATAAGCCTCCAGGACTCGGCCTTGCCGCCGACCAGTGGGCCAGATTGTTGCCGCGGCTCTGCCATCAGTAGACCTCGGCCAGCAGTCCTCCCACGACCTCATCCACCCGGCTCTGCAAGGCCGCCCCGGTCAGGCCCTCCTTTCGGAATCTGACCAGGTGGGTGGCGAGGGGAACTGCGAAGCCGTCCATGTAGGCTCTAATCTGGTCCTCGGTAATCCGGAGCTTCCCATCGAGGCCCTGGTCATTGCCGCTGTTCACGCAAGGAAGCTGGCGCTCCCCTTCCTGCCAGCCGTCACCCAGGAGCCGGCCCATGTCTTTCTCGGACGTGACCTTGTGGATGGGGAAGCGCTGCTCGACGCCCTGAGCCTGGCTGAACCTGGCGTAGCTGTCCACCGCCACCTGGGTCTGATTGGCCTTCCGCTTTCCGTCCCGGTGAAGCTCCTTCTCGCCCGAGATCAGTACCTCGGCCCCGATCACACTAGAGAGGACGGCACGCATCATGTAGAAATGCAGGTGGCAGCCCAGACAGGGCGTGAAGAACCCGAAGGCCGTGATCAACTCGTTGATGTACCGCCCGTTGAGGAAGCCCCAGGCGGCAACGTCCTCCATCACGAACCAGGGGGCTACAGTGACACTCGGGAATCGACGGGAGATCTGGTCCCGCATAGACCGCCAGTTAGATTCGTACACCGACCAGTCGCCGTAGCGGGTTGGCACTAAGTCTCCGACGGGAACGAGGGTGCCAACCTCGTTGTGCTCCATCCAGACCATGGCTGCGGCCACGCTGTCACGCCCAGCAAAGTCTGTGAGGGCCAAGGGCTTCGGGGCAATTCGCAGCACCCGGGCGACCTCGACCGGGAGGGCGTCGAGCCCTGCGCCCCGCCCGGCGGCGGCGCACAGGTCTTCGAAGCTCACAAGCCTGGGAATGTGGTCGTACATCTTGTGGTAGTGGCCCAAGAATCCTGCGTGGGGAAGCAGCATAACGGGGACCTGGAGGACAAGGGCTTCAAAGGGTCTCCGCATGGCGAGGTCGGCCTGGGCCGAGCCTGATTTTAGCTGGTCTACCCGCTGAGAGAGGGGATGCGTCTTCCCCGTCCCGGCCTGGGATTCCGTGGGTGATTCAGAGTGCGGGATTCGCCCTCCCGCTTGCGATGCGCACGTTTCTCCCCCCCCGCCACCCGTGGCGAACTTCACGTGCCCCCTCCCCCTTCAGTACGCCAGTTCCTGGTGCGGCGGTTGTCGCGCCGGCATGGGAACCGGCACGGTACTTCCTAGCCCAAGGGTTGCCTTCCCGTGCGGCGACTTCATGCTCGGAACGGGCAGAACCTCGGAGACTCGTCCGGGGCGTTGAGAAGGGGACAATTCCGCGCCTTGCGGTCCCCTACCATGAGATCCCGTATCCCTCCAAGCCGGTACTCCATTCCCAGTCGAAGTCAGGGTCATAGAGTTCCTCGACGAGAAAGCGGAGGTCCTCAAGGCGATGACGTGCAGCATCTTCGTAGCCCTTGTGCTGAAAATCCTTCACCCAACTCGCAAGGCAATCAAAGATGGCGCGGAACCGGATCTCACTCAACGGGGGTCCCCACTCCTCTGCGCCAGAAACGGAATAGTCGCTTGCGTCCAAGTACTTCTTGAGATCTGCCTTGAACGTGCTCCTGACGACTCTCTGTCGGCGGCTCTTCAATCCTGCGCTCTGCCCTGACTTGTAGCCCATTAAGGTCAATGGCGTAAAGGGCCTATCGAAGGTCATGCTATGATGGTACTCGCATCGATTCGCTTGGGGGTTCTTCGATCCGATTCAAGGGCATTGACTGCCTTGAACGTCACCGTTTTCCCGCCCCAGGGCAGTACATGATCGCCGCCTGCCGGATCTCGGCCACTAGGTGGCGGTTAGATTCAAGCGGCCGGTATCGGTGTCAGCTCTTGTGGGGCGTACCCGTCGGAGCGCGACGGCATGGTGTGCGAAACGGTTCTCCCTAGTCCTATCCGTGAGGCCCCTCGTATCCACACCCACAAGCTCCGCATACACAGACCAGCCAACGGCAGCTCTTACATTCCAAATCCCTCGAACCGAGTAGATCGTGGTGACAGCTCCAACAGTGCGTCACCCGGTTTTGGTTGTGAGCCGACGCCAAGCGAACACCACGGTATGGCCGCGCCATCGCGACAATCCTGCGCTCGTGCAAGCGAGTTTTGATCTCAATGCTCGACGCCCTATCGCAAACATCGAGAAAGTCCTTCGAGAAAGTCCTGGTTTCACCGCTCGCCTCCCACAGGACGGAGGCCGTCGTTTCCGTTTCGTTCAAGACGATGCCCGCGCCGAGCGAGTCATTCGTCCGGTGGGTTACGTATGAGTGAGTCATGGCCTAGAACTTGGATGGGATCAGAGGCCGGAGACCTGCGCCTGTTTCCCTGGGAGCAATCACCCGCCGTTATTCCTCATCCAAGCGATGTCGCGGTCCTGCCGTCCCTTTGTGCTTGCGATCACCCTCACGGCACGCCCCTTTCGGAGCCAGTAGATTCTCCCGAGATCCGGACCAGAGGACACTCTGTACTTCCTTGTCGATTCCATCCAATTGCCTGTATCCCTCACCCTCTTTGACGCCTTGATTTGGTCGCCATCCTGAAGTGCAAGCATCAACTTCAGGACCTCTCCCCAGCAGGGGTAGAATTCCTGATCCAGCCTGCTTGCCGAGTCACGCTCAAACTCAACGGACGGGACGACATCCCGCAGGAGTGGAATCAGTTCGGCCCGCCGGTTCTCTCCCGGGGTTCTGGGGGATTTGGCGACCTGCCCTTTAAGCTCTCCATTCTCAGCAACTAGTTCCTCGTTTCTCGCGCGAAGAGATTCCACTTGAACCTGCAGCCCATCATTCGAGTCGCAAAGATCCCTCCAGTCATCCTCGCTGACAATCGTGCGATCGCTCGTATCCGGACGATTGAGCCGGTCAAGGATCGCAGCAAGTTCCCGAGTTTGCCTTTGGGATTCCTCGACGAACGCGAGAAGTCGTCGTTCGGATTCGTTGGTCCGTGTCGGGGCTCGCTTGTCATCACGAATGAGACCGAAGTCTCGGAGAACACGGTGGATTGTGGACGCAGCAAACCCGACTTCTAGACGGATGTAGTACGCGTATTTCCTTCCGTTGGATGCAGGCCTACTGCTTTTTCCCTGGGTGTCTGTAGTACCAATTCCCCGGCGATCTAGGTCGGCCCTCACACGACCCGCCTGCTCCACGCTCAGCTCATCCGAGAACAGCAAGTAAGGGTAGTACCCCTCCGCGTCCAGGAAGTACTTCAAGGGCTTCACATCTGCCCGCACCACGACCTTGTCATGTTCTTTGGTCATCCCAGCAGCATACGTTGATCGGGAACAAATCCAGAACTCACCGCTTCCGTGTAGTTTACTGATTCCTCACCTCCCCGTCCAAACCCCGCCCAAACCTCAAGTTCAGCCCCTTCAGGTACTCCTCATCCCCAAACGGATGCCTCAACCCTGTCCCCACCAGTCCCAAGACAAACAAGAACCGCAAGCACGCCGGAATCTCCCGGCGCGGTACACCTCGGAACACCACCTGCTCGAAACCCGCTCGCACGATCCGCTCGATCCCCGGCCGCAGCTCCAGAATCCTGTCCCGAATCAAACGACTCTGCGCGATCACGGCGGACATCGTCTCGGGCGGGGGAAGCTGGCCATCGTGCAAGTCACAGACCCGGTCCAGTACATGCTCGAGCGACGGATCCTCCGGTTCAGGACAAAGCCCACGCAACTCGCTACCCACCCACAGCCCCGCCACAAACATGAACCAGTTCTGGTCCCGGTAGCGATCCTCGGGCGCATCAATCCTCTCCAGGCACTCGTCCAGGAAGGTCGCGAAGATCGGGGCTCGAAGCTGAAAGGCTGTGCCCCCATGAACCCCATCGCGGTCGTCAATGAACCACAGCCGCAGACCCGCAATGACGCAACCGGGCAGGGATTCCTCAATCATGCCCACGCTGTCGTGGTTGAGCAGGCTGGTCTTCAGCTGCATGTAGAGGGGACGCAGGACCTTGATCGGGCTGCGGGCGAGGGGTGACGGGGACGGCTTGGGGGAGTGCTGGGATTCGGACATGGGTGCTCCTGGGTGAAGAGATCTCCCTCCCTCCTCGGGGGGGGTACGTAGTACTCCCCCCCCCGAGGAGGGAGGGAGACCCCAAATCCGCCGGGCGCAGGATCGGCTGAACCGGACCCCTCACCCCCCCAGATCCCCTACTCCCCCGCCCCCCTCTCCCGCCAAGCCCGCCGCGACTCCCGATACCGCGCCCTCCTCCCCTTCGCCAGCGCCAGCTTGAAGTCAGCGCCCACCAGCCCCAGACGCTTTGACACATCTTCAAGCAGCGCCCTCTCCGCCTTCGAAACCGACCCGTCCGCC
>Ga0114934_10002671_pt1 | contig 11375 bp, 7 predicted proteins | sample 4SBtaG_2_FD_99695 | JGI IMG/M metagenome (GOLD analysis project Ga0114934, IMG submission 99695) | Deep subsurface microbial communities from Kolumbo volcano to uncover new lineages of life (NeLLi) - 4SBTROV10_white metaG | ecosystem: Environmental > Aquatic > Marine > Volcanic ...
CGGATCGAAATCTTTCATGGGGTTTTCGGTCATGACTCCGGCTTCGACCGCTTTCTCCACTTCGGCTTTAAGCTCGGCTGCTGATCCCAGACATTTCATCTCGGTGCGGTCTTCGGTTACCCATATAGGCAAGGGGACACCCCAAAACCGTGAACGGGATAAATTCCAGTCAACCAGATTTTCAAGCCAGTTGCCAAAACGTCCTTCGCCTGTGGCGCGTGGTTTCCAGTTGATGGTTTTGTTCAGCTCAATCATCCGGTTTTTCAAAGCCGTGGTTTTAACAAACCACGAGTCAAGGGGGTAATATAAAATGGGTTTATCGGTTCGCCAGCAATGGGGATAATTATGGGTGTGTTTTTCAATTTTGAAAACCTTATTTTCCTTTTTCAACATCACCGATAAATCGATATCCAGACTGGCGGTTTTGTCTTCATCCTCATCCAGATAGGCGTTTTTCACGTAGCGACCGGCAAATTCATTGTACAGGTCAACGTTTACATAGTCTGCAACAAATTGGGGATCAAGCTCCTCTAACTTAAAGAAACGACCTCTTAGGTCGACCATGGGACGTTTTTCACCTGTTTTGTCCAACAAAATCAAAGGGGCAATACCTGCTATTTTGGCTACCCGGTCGTCGTCGGCACCAAAGGTGGGTGCAATGTGAACAATTCCGGTTCCGTCTTCGGTGGTTACAAAATCGCCGGGAATCACTTCAAAAGCTTTGCCCATGGGTTTTACCCATGGAAAGAGTTGTTCATAAGTGATCCCACATAAGGCTTCCCCTTTATACTGCCCTATTACCTCAAACGGAATGTGTTTGTCTCCCGGTTTATAATCGTCAAACGAAAGATCTTTGTCTTTGGGGTTGAAATAGGCATTGAGCCTGTCTTCGGCCAAAATTACTGTTTCAGGAATTCCGGTGTAAGGATTAAAAGTTTTTACACGCAGGTAGTTGATCTGCGGACCGACGGCCAGGGCGGTATTTGAAGGTAAAGTCCATGGGGTGGTTGTCCAGGCAATAAAATAAACGTCTCCAAAGGCTTGATCGAACAACGGCTCCGATTTTTCATTGCGGATCAATTTGAATTGAGCCACTGCCGTGGTGTCTTGTACATCTTTGTAACAGCCGGGTTGGTTGAGCTCGTGGGTGCTTAATCCGGTACCTGCAGCCGGTGAATAGGGCTGGATGGTGTAACCTTTATATAACAGTCCCTTATCGAACAGCTGTTTCAGTAAATACCAAACCGACTCAATGTATTTGTTGTCAAAGGTGATGTAGGGATGATCCAAATCGACCCAATAGCCAATACGTTTGGTTAAATCGTCCCACATGTCTTTATATTTCAGTACCTCTTTGCGGCAGGCTTTGTTGTATTCTTCAACGCTAATTTTTTTGCCAATGTCTTCTTTGGTGATTCCCAGGGTTTTTTCTACACTGATTTCAACCGGCAACCCGTGGGTATCCCAACCGGCTTTCCGCGAAACATATTTCCCTTTTTGGGTTTGATATCGGCAAAAAAGGTCTTTGATGGTTCGTGCCATCACATGGTGAATGCCCGGTTTGCCATTGGCTGATGGGGGGCCTTCGTAGAAAACAAAAGTGGGTTTTCCTTCTCTGTTTTTCAGGCTTTGTTCGAAAATATTATTTTCTTCCCAAAACTTCCTTACTTCCTCTGCTATTTGAGGTAAATCCAATTGTTTGTATTCTTGATATTTCTTTCCCATCAGGATCGGTATTTCAGTAAATTCTAAAAAATTGGCTGCAAAATTAGAAAAAAACATGGCAAGGTGTACATAAAAAATTGACAAGCATAAAAATAGTGGGTGTTGGGTGGTCAGGCATTCCGGAAAAGAGAGCAAATAAGGAACACTTGTTTTGAAACCAGTCGGGAACACCCCATCTGGGTGTTAAATAATCTTAAAGACAGTGAAATAAGTGTGTTTTCTATTGAAAATATTTATTGACAGGCATTAATTTTGTGGAACAAGCCGGCAGGTGATTTTGAATTTAAGTTGTTTATTTAAAAATGTTGCGCCATGAAAAGAATCATTTTATTGGGTGTTTTTATCATGTTTGTGTCCTTTGGACAGGCACAAATCGTAAACGATTCAGTGCATAAGCAGCCTCAACCCAAAGTGCAGGTAAAGGTGAATAAAGTTTATGATGAAAATGGAAATGTGGTACGATACGATTCGGTATATACCTGGTCGTATCATTCGGGTAATCAGATTGATGTGGATAGCTTGATGCGGAAATTCGTGCCTTATTTCCATGAGCATTTCACGGATAGCCTTGCGGGAGTATTTAACCATCCGGTTTTTCCGTTGACTGATTCTACTTTGATGCTTGATTTCTTTAATAACGACCATTTTTTTAATCAGTGGCATGAGCAGCTGTTCGATTTTAAGCATCAAATGCAGGTGATGGATTCGCTGAAAAGGCAGTTTTTTAAACAATTTCTGCGTGAATCCGCCGGTAAACACAGGGCAGAGCCTAAAGCCGGTATCTACTAAAATTGTTGATTAGTTTTCGTGACGGTCTGTTTTTAAGCTTGTGTTAGAGTGTATCTTTATCTAATAAAAGTACTTAAAAGACTATGCTACGACTCGTCACGCTATTGATTACCCAGGTATTTGTGCTGGGATTGTTTGCACAGGAAAAGCACCCGGGAGAACTCAATACCTGGGACTTTACTTTAACCTTTGGAACCATAAGTAGTCCGTCATCTTCTCAATTGGAATCGGCCCTGCGGGATGCTCACTTTAATTATCCGGGAAGCACATCACTTTTTGGCAACGATGGAAAGCTGGTAAGTTATCCACACTCGCAAGGGGAAATATCATGGTCTTTTTCAGCACAACGAAAGTTTAATGCCATCATATCAACCGCGTTACACTTTGACTTTATAAAGTATGGGAGCGTTGTGGGTAAGGGGGAAGCGGGGCAGGTATTGCGAATTTCGACCAAAACAAACTGTTTCAGTCCGGTTTTTTATTATAGCTTGAATCAATGGCTTTTAGTGGGAGCGGGCCCCTCCCTTATTTTTATGACCCGTGAGAAGAATTTTGTAAAGGAAGTTTCCGGCAGGGCCCAACTTGGCGGGGTAACCGGTTTGTCCATTAAACTACCAAGCCGTTCTAATTTATTTGCCTTATTGAACATCCAGTATCGGTGGATGCCACGTCAAAGCATTGGGCCTTATATCGAAAAGAGTGGAGCACAAATTGCCTATTTCCCCACTACCAACATTTTGTTCAACCAGCTGTATTTTAATATTGGATTGGGGGTCCGTTTTTTTCAAAAAAAGTAAGAAGGTACGGCAACCGAAACCGTTTTAAATCGTGATTAATCAAATGAGAGTTTTCACAATGGACCTTCCTTTTCAATAAAGCTTTCGTAAGACGGTGATGCTTTATCGGGAGGTATCAAATTTTGTATTTTTACAAAAAAATTTCAAAGAGATGAATCAAATAAAATTCGATTACAGCAAGGCACTGGATTTTGTGTCGGAAGAGGAGATAAAAAAATTTCAAGCTTCGATTGACCAGAGCTTTAAGACTATTTATGAAGGAACAGGACGGGGAAATGATTTTTTGGGATGGGTACGATTACCCGGCACCCTTGATGATACCCTGTTAACCAAAATTGAAAAGGCAGCTCAAAATTTCAGAAGCAAGTCGGAGGTAAGCGTGGTGATTGGCATAGGCGGTTCCTATTTGGGGGCACGTTCGGTGATTGAAGCCTTGTCGCCTCACTTTAATTTGTTGAAAAAAAAGATGGGAAACCCTGTTGTGCTCTATGCCGGAAATCAAATTAGTGAAGACTACCTTTCCGAACTGTTGCAGGTTCTTGATGAAAAAGAATATACCTTGACCGTAATTTCCAAGTCGGGAACAACCACCGAACCGGCATTGGCCTTTCGACTTTTGCGGGCACATTTGGAAAAAAAATATGGAAAAGAGGAGGCACGTAAACGGATTGTGGCCATTACTGACCAATCAAAAGGTGCATTAAAGCAACTTGCCGATAAGGAAGGCTATGAAACTTTTGTGGTGCCCGATGATGTGGGAGGACGCTATTCGGTCCTTACTCCGGTGGGTCTGTTTCCCATCGCCGTAGCCGGGTTAGACATCCGTAAGTTAGTTGCCGGGGCAGCCGAAATGGAAAACTTCACCGCTTCAAGCACAGCCATTGATGAAAATCCTGTGGCAGCCTATGCTGCCGTCCGTAATGCGCTATATCAAAAAGGGAAAACCACTGAAATTATGGTTAATTACGAACCACGACTTTTTTATTTTACCGAGTGGTGGAAGCAGCTTTATGGTGAAAGTGAGGGCAAAGAGCAAAAGGGTATTTTTCCTGCCGGAGTGAGCAATACCACCGACTTACACTCCATGGGACAGTATATTCAGGAGGGTGCACGAATTTTGTTTGAAACGGTGCTTTCTGTTGAAAAACCAAAACATACGCTGGCGATACCTTCCGATGACAACAACCTGGATCAGCTTAACTATATTGCCGGCAAACGAATTCACGAAGTGAACCAGATGGCCGAATTGGGTACCGCCCTGGCACACGTGGATGGCGGGGTGCCCAACTTAAAAGTGAATATCCCCGAAATCAACGAATTGACCCTTGGACAACTGATTTATTTTTACGAAATGGCTTGTGCTGTCAGTGGCTATGTGCTGGGGGTTAATCCTTTTGATCAACCGGGTGTAGAAGCTTACAAGAAAAACATGTTTGCCTTGCTGGGTAAACCGGGTTTTGAAGCGGAAACAAAGGCTATTCGCCAACGAATTGCAAAATAGCATGCCGCTTCAAACTACGCATTCATTTGAATTACAATTCCTCTTTTCTTCTTTATGAAGAAGAGAGGAATTTTTTGTTTACGAATCTTGCGTATTCGGTTTCCAAACAGCAAATAGGCCATTAGGAAGCTTGCTTTCCTGTGAAAAAACAATTTTTTCCCTCCTCGAACGTTTCATAGAATCGCTATTTTTGTCTCAAATTTAAAATGTATGTATAGATTTTATTTCTGGTTGATTATCAGCTTGTTTTTTGTTCCTTTCCAAAATTTACGGTCGCAAACTCTTTTCCCGTCAAACCAATTGGGTGGTGAGCAGGTATTGTTTACCATGAACAAGCAGGTGAATCAATTTGTCCATCGTTTTAATATGGAAGAAGATCCTTATGGGAAACCGTTGGCGAAAACAGATCGGCGATATCACAACAATATGATGCGAAAAAAGCTGTTGCCCATGATGTTCGACCGGTATAATCCTCGTACATCGGGTAGTTTGAGGAACTATTTTATTGAAGATGTTACCAATGCTCAACATCCTGTATTTTTAAATTTTCTGGATAAAAACTGGTATGCAGAAGTTTCGGCCAGTTTTTTAAACGAAGGTACGGAGGTGAATTTAATTCTGTTTCTTACTCTCGAAAAGGAAGGACTGGGTTCAAAATGGATTATCAGCAATGTGTACGACAATGATTTACATCAGTTGTTTCCGCAAGAAAACGAATCGGGACATCTGAAATATTTTTTGCATCCGTTGAGTCATGAAATCGATTTTATGAATCTGCACAAAGCCCTTGACGACCCCCGGCACATCGAATACTACGCCTCTACGGAATATCGTCCCGATTATCTGACCCTGTTTTTTTATATGATGAAAACAGGAACACTGCGTTTTGAACACATTAACTCGGTAAAGTTTCACTTTTTTCAGATAAAAAATTGGTATTTTGAACTTAGTTATTTCAATAGAAATAATACCAATTCGGGTTGGTTAATTTCCAATTTAAAGTATCTTAACAAGGAAGAAAAAACACGCCTAATAAAATTTTACCGGTCATGCTCCACAAAATAAGCCTTTATACCCTTTTGTTGCTTTTTGTGCCATTTTACCTGGCAGCCCAAAACCGGAATAATGTTTCGGCTGCCGAAATCGAAGCCTATCAGCAACAGTGCCGGCAAATGGTTCAATATTTAGAAGGGACTTTAAATTTTCTGGGTGAGCCCGAAAATGTTACTTCCGAAAAGGAGATCATCATTAATGAAAGCTATTTAAAAGTTTTTAAAAACGATAAAGTACAAATTGAGGATGATTTGGACGAAAACCGGGAAGTATCCCTTCGAAAAGATGTGCAGGCCTATTTAAAGGATCTTGTTTTCTTCTATAAGCAGGTAAAGTTCTCTTTTCATATCAATACCATCGATCCCGGCTTTGACCAACAGGGAGCACTTTTTTTTAAAATCAGTTTAAATCGAAATTTAAAAGGTATCACAGTAAATGGTGATACGGTAGATAATAACCAGTTGAGATACATCGAAATTAATGTGGATCACCAGGAGCAGGGGCTGAAAATCGCCAGTATTTATACCCATAAACCCAACGAAAGTATCGAATTGCAATACTGGTGGAGACATCTGTCTCAGGCTTGGAAAGATTATTTTGGGAAGTCTATCCTGGTTTATGATAGTGTGCCGCTGAATGAAATTCAATCGTATAGCGATACCTGTTTGATTGTTAATTATCAACAGGCTAATGAATATCACGATCCAATATTGGAGTTTATGGGGGTCGACAGTACGCAGTCGGACAGTAGTGTTTTGGTTGCGGATTCGCTGTCACAGCCCCGGTTGGATACCTTGTATCTCGATACACATTTGCTGACACAAGTTTTAAAACAATTGCGCAAAGCAAAGGAGGTGGATATTTCGGGTAATCTCAATATTCTCGATTTGGATGCCTTAAGCGATTGGCCCGAACTGATTAGTTTGCGTTGTGCGCATACCCTTATTAACGACCTGAGTCCTTTACGTAGTTTAAATAAGTTGGAAGTGCTCGATATCACCGGTTGTCCGGTGAGTAGTTTAAATCCACTACTTTTTGTGTCGGCCTTGCGTGAGATTGATGCCTCGCATACGCCTATGAAAGAAGTGGCTGTGATTGCCAATCTGAAAAAACTGGAGACCCTCAATCTTGCCAATACCCAGGTGGATAGTCTTCCGGGTTTTGGTGCTTTACAAAATCTGCGAACACTGGAATTAAATCATACACCCATTCACAGGATTGATTCACTCGCAAGCCTGCAGAAATTGCTGCATCTCAATATTGCCAATTGTATGATTGACGATTTTTCCCCGCTGAATCATTTGAAGAGTTTGCAGGTGCTGAACCTTGATAGTACCAATATACAGGATTTGGGAATACTCGATTCATTGCAGTCGTTGAAAATACTACAAATTAACGGAACTAAAGTAAAGAGTCTTTTGCCGTTGGCGCATTTAAATAATCTGAAATATATTTATTGTGATTATTCTGACATCCATCAGCAGGAGAGTGAAGCCTTTAATGCTGTCCAACCTCATTGCCAGGTAATATTTAATTCGGAAAAACTGGAAAAGTGGTGGAACGGGTTGAGTGAACCGTGGAAAAAAGTGTTTGCTTCTTATGTGCCCTTAAAAGAGCCGGTTACTAAAGAGCAATTGCATAAGCTGTTGCTTCAAAAAAAGATTGATATTGCCCATAACCAAAACATCACCAGCCTGGATGCTTTGTCGTTTATGACGCAGATAGAAACTTTGAATATCGCCTCTGTACCCGTCAGAGATCTCTCACCTTTGAGCAATATGAGCAACCTGCGGGTATTGATTGCCAACCATACGGCCATCCGTGACCTGGGCCCGCTTCAATCACTTAAAAACCTTAAGAAAGTGGATGTTGATTATACGGCTGTAAGCGATTTACTGCCTTTAAAGGCCAATAGTAACCTGTCGCTGGTTTATGCCGATCATTCCAGGGTGGGGAACGAACAAGCCGAGGCCTTGCAGCGATATTTGCCCCAATGTTTGGTGGTTTATCAAACGGATTTTTTGCAAAATTGGTGGAGTCAATTGGATAAGGATTGGCAAACTATTTTTGCCGGGCAGATTGATTTGGATGAGCCGCCCACGCGTGAGCAATTGCAACAGCTGGTAAACCTGAAAAAAATAAGTATTCGCAATAAGCTTCAGATCAATACATTGGATGCCTTGCGCATATTTAGCCACTTATCAGAATTATATATTGATAATGTGGCGGTATCCAATATTTCTCCACTTTATCAGTTGAAGCATTTAACCGGTTTGAGTGTTCGCAACAGTCCTTTGACTTCCATTGAGGGCATTGAAGCTTTGCATGACTTAAAGACGCTTGATTTGGAAAACACATCCATCGATAAGATGGATGCGCTTCAAAATTTAAACCGTTTGCACGTGTTGAATATTGCAGGTACCAAGGTGAAAAGTTTGAAACCGATTCAGCATTTGTTTTGGCTGGAGAAACTTTATATCAACAATACCCGCATCAGTAATTTAAAAGCGCTCGACGATCTTCATAATTTGAAATTGCTGCGGTGCAACAACAGCGGACTCAAAGAAAAGAAGGTTGAAGCATTTAAAAAATCACATCCCAACACCAAGGTGATATTTTATTGAGAAAAGGCCCGGAAGACCTTTTCAGGATAAACGCCTGAAGTCAGCTGCGAATTATTCCCCCCAGCTCTCCCTGTCAAGACTTCGATACTGGATGGCTTCTGCCAAATGTTCCGATTTGATATGTTCTGATTCATCGAGATCGGCAATGGTTCGCGAAACTTTAATGATGCGATCGTATGCTCTGGCTGAAAGACTGAGCCTTTCCATGGCTGTTTTGAGCAATTGTTTGCTGGGGGCGTCCAAGGCACAAAACCGGGTTAAATCGTTGTGTGACATTTGAGCATTGTTATGCACCTTTGGGTGGTTTTTAAACCGTAATTCCTGAATTTTCCTTGCTTTGATGACGCGGGTTCTTATTTTTTCGCTGCTTTCGCCGGGAGGGGCATCCGAAAGGTCTTTAAAGGGAACGGGGACTACTTCAACATGTAAATCGATCCGGTCGAAAAGCGGCCCTGAAATTCTGTTTAGATAGCGTTTTACGGCACCCGGAGCACAGGTGCATGCGCGGGTAGGGTGGTTGTAATAGCCACAGGGGCACGGGTTCATGGCAGCGACAAGCATGAAGCTTGCAGGATATTCTACCGTGATGCGTGCCCGCGAAATGCTCACTTTTCGATCTTCCATGGGCTGGCGCATGACCTCTAAAACCGTCCGTTTAAATTCGGGTAATTCATCCAGAAACAGCACCCCGTTTTGTGCCAACGAAATTTCACCGGGCTGTGGATAGGTACCTCCGCCTACGAGGCCGGCATCGCTAATGGTATGATGTGGGGCGCGAAAGGGACGTGCGGTAATGAGGGCTTTTTGCTCCCCCAGCAAGCCGGCTACCGAATGAATTTTTGTGGTTTCGATGGCTTCCTCGAATGTTAATGGGGGTAAAATGGAACCGATTCTTTTGGCAAGCATAGTTTTTCCCGAACCCGGAGGACCAATCATGATGACGTTATGTCCTCCTGCCGCAGCGATTTCCAAGGCTCGTTTGATGTTTTCCTGCCCCTTTACATCAGTAAAGTCATAATCAAATTGGTTTAATTGATGGAGAAAAAGCGCTTCCCGGTCTATTTGCATGGACAACAGCGGTTTGTCATCATCCAAAAATGCACAAACTTCAAGGATATCGCTTACACCATACACATCGATACCTTCTACAATGGCAGCTTCTGCTGCATTTTCTTTGGGAATAATGACCCCTTTAAATCCGTTCTTCTTTGCTGTGAGTGCGATGGGCAAGGCCCCTTTGATGGGTTTGATGCTCCCGTCGAGCGAAAGTTCTCCCATAATTAAATACTCATGCAAATGCTGGTCGCTCAATTGACCAGAGGCAGCCAACAGCCCCAGGGCAATGGGCAAATCGTACGCCGATCCCTCTTTTCGAATATCTGCCGGTGCCATATTGATGACAACACGACGCTTCGGAAATTTTTTTCCCACATTATTCAAGGCAGCCAGGATGCGCTCATGACTTTCTTTTACTGCATTATCGGGAAGGCCTACCAGAAAAAACTTTGAGCCTTGTCCCACATTGACTTCAATGGTGATGATCATGGCGTCAATGCCATAAATTGCGCTGCCGTAGGTTTTTACAAGCATAATTCGGGTTTTAATCGGATGGTCTTACAAAGGTAAGAAAAATTTGGTAAGCCGGTTTTAGAATCCCCTGCCAATCATTTTAACCGGTTCATCAGGGTTTGTATCCAGAGGCCTGAAGTAAATGCTGCGCATCTCTTATGCTGAAAAGGTCTTCCGGTGTTTTGTCAGGATGTTTTTGCATATAGGTTCTGACAATTTGCCATCCAAACCAGGCCGCCATTCGCGGGGGGGACTGTTGTGAAAAGCCTTCGGTGAAAGGACCGTCCTGGGTTAGTTTCATTAATGCCATGTAGTCAACGGAATAGATGAGGTGGTTTTTGACCAAAACGGCCCAAACATCGCGTTTATGTGCATTCATCCACTTGAGTTGCCGGGTAGAATAACCTATTTTGGTGCTGTCAGGCGTTGTGGGCAACATGGCATCTAAGAAATAGAGTTGTTTGCCCGCTTCTATCATTTTGTCGAGCAGGGTTCTGTTTGGTGCCGGTTTTTTAAAATCAGTGATATACATGGCTTTGAGTACATCAACCGGAATAAAATTGCGTTCCATACACCGCTGGTGATACCGTGGAATATGCAGTTGGGAATAGGGGGCAAAGTGGCGGCCCAAATAGTCATCGAGGGCGATGATAATGAGATTGTTGCGTTTTAAAACCGGATGTTCAAAGTAGATGCCCGATACATAAGAATAGACTTTGGGTAAGTTGTAGTGCGGGTAATAATGCTTTAAATAGGAGAATGCAGTTGACAGTTGTTTCTCTTCGGGATTTAAATCGGGAAAAACCCTGAGGGTTTGATGATAAAGTTTAATTAATTGGGTATCGGTTACGTAGGCATACAGTTGCTTAAGGTTCGCCGAATCGTGGAGATCGCCTGCCAAAAAATAGGGAAATTCTTTTTTAAGCGATTCCAGTTGACTTTGAAAACGGGTGGTGTCAATTTTAAATAAAGCTTTTTCATATCGCTGGATCTTTACGGAAACATTTGGCCGTTGTGTAGCAGGAATTTCCCTAATTCCCCCGGGAAGATGGTGGCAAGCCATCATTGACAGGCTTACCCAAACGACAACAAGAAAAAAATACTTTCGTTTTTTCATTACTTAACTTAATACTTGATAAGAGCCGGATTGAATTTATAACGACCGTCACACACAGTGGTGCGTATTTATCTTCCGGTTTTTTTTAAAGCAAAAAAAATGTCAGCACAAAAGTACTGACATTTCTGTTTTTTTTAAGATAGTATTAATTAAAATATTTTCCAGCCCAGGGTTACCTCAAAAACATTGGATCCGGCGTC
>Ga0114934_10002672_pt1 | contig 11374 bp, 16 predicted proteins | sample 4SBtaG_2_FD_99695 | JGI IMG/M metagenome (GOLD analysis project Ga0114934, IMG submission 99695) | Deep subsurface microbial communities from Kolumbo volcano to uncover new lineages of life (NeLLi) - 4SBTROV10_white metaG | ecosystem: Environmental > Aquatic > Marine > Volcanic ...
ATGGCTGAAATGCTCGCCGATTCAGACGCCCAATCTATGATGGTTGATAGACGCTTGAAAGCAACAGACGAGTTTTCAGATTTGATAGATGATGGAACTGCTGTAACCGATTCAGTTTTTACAGCGAATCAATCCGACTTTGCTGACTCTCTTCTATCAGCCTATGATAGCCGATTCGCTGATGGTGATGAGGCAATCCCCAATCCAGATGTTGAACTCTCATTCCCAATTATCAGTCGCAAACAGGCAATCAGTTTAGACGATGTGGAATGGGCTATCAGAACTTTAGATGATGAAGCGGCTGTGTTGTTGGGCCAACAGGCCACAGGAATAGCCACAACCAATCTGACAGCATACGAAGGTTCGCTCGCATTAACAGTCACAGGAACAGGCATAGCGGCGGCTTTGGGTTCAGCCGACACTATGGCACTGTCGTATTGGAATAGACGATGGGTGCTACCTGCACTACGCCGAACCGTTGGCTCATATCGCGGGTCGGTAATCGGGGTGTTCCAGAATATGATTCAACGCGGTGAGTCGTGGGCGTGGGCAAAGAGGGAAATGAAATCCTTGATTGACCCGTCCGGTGACAAATATCCGACTTACTATTACGAAAGAATCGCCCGAACTGAAACTCGGCGTGTTGTTGAAGGCGGGCATCTATCGGGATTGAGGCAGGCCGGCTTTGTCTATGTTCAGCGATTGGTTGAAGAGGATACTCAAACCGATAAAGAACTCTGTTCACCATTTTCAAATGAAATATATCGGCTGTCCGAGTCGGGTGGTGTTTTACCGGCTCATCCAAATTGCCGTTGCACATTTGTTGCGTATCAAGGCGCACCAAAAGAACCACTTGACTCATCTGATGTGTTACGGCCCACACCAGAGGGGTCAGAATGACAGTTAATTTTTTAGCAAAACTCGGTTCGTTTTCAGTTTTTGGAAAATCGTTATTGTCTAAGGGTAAGGATTTCAGACAGAGGCAAATACCATCCATGCTTGATAGAATGGCTCAACGAGTTTTGACAGACGCAAAACGAACTGCGCCTGTTGATACGGGTGCGTTGCGAGCATCGGGCCGAGTTGAATCACCGGAAAAAAATGTGAGAGTCGTTGCTTTTGGCGGTGCGGGAACAGGCGTGGATTATGCACAGGCTGTGGAATACGGCACAGCGACTCGGCCACCGTCACCATTTTTACGAAGGGCGGTTCTCAAAAATAAATCATTTATGAAATCTGTTGGCGTGACTGCTGTTAATAAATTGTTCAAAGGGGGAATCTAATTTGCCAACAGATAAATCTGTAATTGATGTTCAGATAACTACGAATACAATTTTGGTTTTCATTGTCAGTATTCCGCTCGTTTTTGTTTTCATCATATTGTCATATCAATTGATAACTCAAGCATTTGTTGATGCTGATGTTCGTGAATCCATTGAGTCGTATATCGCTGTTCTCGGAATCCTTAGCGGCCCTGCATACATGACAATATCCAGATTCTTTGACCGATGGAATGCCGAACAGGATGAAGAGATAGAGCGAAAAAGGCGTGACCACAAAACAACCGATGATTTGAGGCGAGCAGGTTTGCCGACTCTGAATGCTGATGAAGAGGAATAATAAGGGCCACTTCGGTCTGATTCGTGGAATCAACCCCGAACTAACGGGCATCGTTCTCGTAACCGCCTAATGGCAATATAAGCGAGTCGGCTTCCACATATAAACCTTTACATTGATAGATGAAAACAGTCAGATACCAAAACAGTTATAAGTGGGTGGCCCCTACCATCACACATGAGCAGAAGGATACGAATTGAATTGGTGAGCGAGATAACCAACAACACTTGGGTTAAGGAGATTGAATCTCGTCACGCAGTTTGTTGGATTAAAGGTGTTACATCAACCGGATGGAATGTGGTCGGTATCAAGGAGATGCCGATTTTCCATTCATGATAACACACTTAAACCGCCTATCCACACCTGCCCGTCATGGGCGCATCTATTGAAGCCGCGACTGTCATTCGCGATGAAGCGAAGTTTGATTCTCTCCCTGCCGATTCACAGCCGGTTGAAATCCATTATCAATTCATAACACCTTTTCAAAAGGCATCATACAAAGCACAGGATGAAGGACTTGATGAGAACGATGTTGTGATTGAAGGGCCGGTTTATGTCGGCAACGAAGCCATGCTTGATAGGCATGGGGAACTCGTTGATGTTGATGCTATCATGGGTGCGTGGGATGACTACGCTAAGAATCCGGTAATCCTGTTCAACCACAGTAAAACATACGGCGTCATTGGAAAAATGACAGAAGTGAAACTCGGTGGTTGGGATGGATTAGACGGTAAAGTTCCAATTGGCAGGGCAGTCATAGATGGTGGTGAGGGTGATATAACTCGCAAAATCCGCAAAGGGATGCTCAAGGCATTCTCAATCGGGTTCATAGCAAAGGCGGCTGTCAAAGAATGTATAGATGGTGACGAAGAATCATGTTATATTCGTTTTACTCAAATTGAATGGGTTGAAACTTCTGTCGTTGATGTGCCTGCTTCACCAGATGCGTTGTTCGCTGTTGAAAAGCGAGTCGTATGGGGCGGCAAATCATGTGCCGTCTGTGAGTCAGATGATTCTGATGATTCTAATTCTAAAGAGGCAGTCGGTGTTGATTTATTCACAACAGAAGAGGAAGCATTAGACAGAGCCGAAGAATTAGGGTGTGAGGGGAAACACACACACTATGACGAAAATGGTGACGAACTATTCATGCCATGTGAATCTATGGAGGAATATGAATCAGTCGTTGGTGAAGGAGATGATGAATTATTATCTCTTCAAGGACTCACTGAAATTGTTGATGGACTCGCTATCGCTGTTGATAGGTTAGTGAAGAGGGATGAGAACCGTGAATCAACGGACTTTTCCGAATCGGTTAATAACCCCGTCATTGAAGGGTTGGGTTCAGAGGGAACTGAAATGACCGATGAAGAGATTACTGAAATCGTTGAAGAGGAAACCGCTTTGGTTGAGTCTGAAATCGTTGAACCTGTTGTTGAACCTGTTGAAATCAAACAGGTTGAACAGGAGATTGAAGAGGAAATACCAGAAGAGGTTGTTTCAGAAGAGGCAGTTCCAGAAGTTTCAGAAGAGGCAGTTCCAGAACAGCCTGTGGAATTGGCTAATGAAATGCCAAAGCCGGCAGAGGTTTTACTTGAAGTAGTTAAGGCACTTTCATTCTTAGACGCGACTGTGACCGAGATGAAGAACACACTTGACACAGTATCAGAATTACAAACTCAAATAGATGAATTGAAAGCCTCACTAAGCGAAGTCACAGAAGCGAAAGCAGTGGCTGAACAGGAGGCATTAATAGAAGCGGAGGTAGCAAAGAGGGTTGCGTCAGTTATTGGCGAAACCCCAACAACCCCTGCTGTGGCAGAGCGCAAAAGCGCGACTGCTGATACACATACACCAACAGGTGTGACCAGACTTGACCCACAGCCCGAAGTTAGCAAAGGGATGAACGGCCTCGCGAATTGGTTGGAAAACCAACTCGCAACCAGAGGCGCGGAATAGGGTCAAACAAAAAAGGTGATTTAGAATGACTGACGAAAATGAAATCCAATTTAGCGACATGGTTGAACGAGTAAAGAATGCGTTGGCAGGCAGTAGTGCCGCGACCGGCGCAACAATGCTACCGACTGAAACATCAGATGAGATAATTCAATTGGTGTATGAGCGAAACTTTATGCGAAGTTTATTCTCCGCTATGCCAATGAACAGAAGAATGGTAAATGTGCCAAAACTAACCGGCTCTGTATCATTCCATCAGCAAACTCTTGATGCTACTACATCGGGAACTGCGGCGACCGAATCAAGCCAAACAACTTCTGAAATCACATTGGAACTTAAGACAATGATTGCGAATGTTCCAATCGGTAACTATCTGATTGCATACGGTGTTGAAGGATTGCTCGCAGTGCTTCGTGACGATATTGCTTCAAGACTCGCATACAACGAAACATCACTTCTAATCAACGGTGACACAGTAACCACCACTTCATACGCTGACAACATCAATGGTGCATATAACGCATCAACCAATGTGACAGGTGTGAATGCAACCAACAATGATTACCTACTATCCTTTGACGGACTGCGAAAATCGGCGGCGGCCTCCGCTGTATCAGTTAGCGGTGTATTTGCTGTGGCAAACCTTCGCACAGCAATCTCAAACTTAGGCAGTTATGCGGACAATCGCGATGAACTCGCACTAATTGTTCCACGCAACCTTGAGGTTCAAATGCTCGGTCTAACTGAATTACAGACTGTTGATAAGTATGGCGCAGGTGCAACAATCCTTAGCGGCGAACTTGGCCGAATCTATGGTATCCGAACATTTGCTACCGGCGCAATCAATACCAACATGAACTACTTAGGTGTCTATGACGGAACAACCACAACTCAAACTGTGGCAATTTTGCTCAACACTCGTAGCCCATTAATCGGTAATCCAACAGACGCTGACCGCCGATTTAGCATTGGTTTCCATGACGAACCAACAAAGGATAGATTCGTTCTCATCCCACGACAGGATATTGCATTCGGGGTTCGCTACACAGACGCTGTGTGCCTATTGCTCGGAATTGATGTAATCTGAACCGGCTAAATAGCCCAATCAGTTTAATCACGGATAGCGTTAGCCCGCGAGGGCAAACCGCTTAAACCGGCAAATCAGAGGGTGTAGTATGGCGGCAGTGGATTATTGCTCTTTGGCTGATGTTGAAACATACACAGGCATTAATTTCAGTGATGGGATAGGGCCGTCTGATTCTGAAATAGCGACCATGATTACAGATGCTTCGCGGCTTTTGGATTTATATGCGGGTCGGCAAATCAGCGGCACTGTCACACACACGACATACTTTGATTCAACATACAATATGAGGCACATAGTATTGCCATACCGCCCTGTTGCGAGCGTCACATCTGTCAAGACCACTGACAGCACAGGCGCACTAACGACTTTGGTTGAAGGGCGTGATAGAGCGTCTGATGATTGGTGGTTATCTGATGGGCCGGCGGGCATCGTCCGTTTCCACAACTTGTTAGCCGATACTTTGGTTAATAGAATAGTGATTGAATACATATCGGGCGAGGCGACCGTTCCCATTGAAGCAAAAATGGCCTGTGTTTTCATGGTCGCTCGTAATGCAATTAGGGCCGCTTTCAACGATGAAAATTGCACCGACCGAATAAAGGAGATGTGGTCAAAATTACTTGAATCAACCGAGTCCGAATTGGCTGAACTGATGGCGAAAATCAAAGCCGACTCAAATGTTGGTGTTGCTGTTCACGGACTCGCCGGAGATTACGGACTGAATTGAGGTGTCTATGTATGGCGATAGCGGATACAGGTGTGCCAGCAACAAATCCACACTCGGTTATTGCTGAACTCATCACAGATAATTTGGTTTCACCCGATGGGGTTTGGACGCCGGTTGTGAATGCAACATGGTTAGAACATAAAAAACAAAAGACATATCAGATTTGTCTATCGCCGCTGTATTCAGATAGTGACCAATTCACGCTCACAGGTGGCAACAGCACAACAGAGCCGAGAATCGCGGGGGCGTATTATCTGATAACCCTCTATGCGCCGAGTCGGGATAACCTGTGGCTTCTGTATCGCAAACTCATGCTCGTTCTCAATAATGAAACTCTCACAGTGCCTCAATCGGGCGGCACTTATGCAGGTGTGGAGGGTAGTGATTATCACTTTATTCGGGTTGAACGAAGCGAACAGACCAAAACAATTACATTGAAAGACCCTGCCTGCGGGCCACAGGAACCCAAAAATGCTACCTGTGATGGATACATGGCGCAGGTCACAGTCCAGATTAGATGGAATGAATAGGTGAAAAAAATGGATTATGAAAAAATGAAAAAAAGCGAATTGATTGAACTTTGTGGTGAACGAGATTTATCTGTTGATGGAACGAAAAATGCGTTGATTAAGAGATTGGAAAAATCAGATGTGAAGCCGGTCAAAAAGTCAGAGCCTGTGAAAGTGAGCAAAGCCAAAAAAACAGTCGCTCTATCTGATGAAGAGTTCGTCCGTGACGCATACCAAACCATACTCAAGAGAGATGCTGACTCTGGCGGATTAGCACATTATGTTCAACAATTGAAGGGTGGCCGTGACAGAAGTTTTGTCATTTCTGACTTGGAAAATAGTAACGAAGCCAAAAATCTGTGATACCGCAACGCTCAATAGCGAGTTAGCGAATCATTTTTGGTGTGCCTTACAAAGACCCTGTGCGCCGCGCTGAATATAACAGGTCATACCAACGAAAATACTACCAAAGTCAGAAGGACAATTACAGGAAAAGAGCAAAAAAACGAAGGCAAAAAATCAGAGCATGGTTTAACGAATACAGACGGAACTGCGAATGTGAAAATTGTGGGTTATCCGGTGAAGAATGTGCTTGGTTGATTGAGTTCCATCATCGGAATCCAGATGAAAAGGAGGATGAGGTTTCATTTTTAGTATCATCCGGCTATTCAATAGAACGAATAAAAAAAGAGATGGCAAAGTGCGCCACCCTATGCCCGAATTGCCATCGGTTACATCATTGGAACGAAAAAATTGAAACAGGGAAATCGGTATATTCTAAGTCGGCTACGAAGCGCAAACCATTAGGTAATCACAAAAGCAATACTGCGAAGCGCAAACGAAAACAGCGTGAACGGAATGCTCGTAAAAAAGCAAAAAGTGATAAAAAAAATTAGTCAGACACCGGAACCTTTAATAAGGCAACCCCACTACGAAGTAACATGACAGAAGCCGCATCAGAACCATCGGGTGAAATTGAACCCTGCCCTTACACAGAGGGTTGCACAGGCCATCAAATAGGCCATCACCACGAAGGTTTAGGTGAAACTTGGTGGGTATGTTCAGAATGTAATGTTGGGGTGTGGTATTAATGTCGGATGAAATCATGTATCAAATAGTAGGACACTACTGCGCTCTCTCGCCAGAGAATCTAACCTGTGATGGGATGCTTAGTCTGTCGCAAATCAAAGGGCGGCAAAGGCGCATTCACAGAGATTTGAACTCATGCTTCGCCGCGCTCGGTCGCAGGGTTACTGAACATGAAGCATTCTGTTGGTCAGAAGAACAATACCAACTTGAACAGGCTCGTAAAGCGAAACAACCTGTGGCTGATGAACCGATTGACATTAACGACTATCTATGAATGAGGTGATGAATAATGGGTGCAGAGATTCGTGGATTTTACCGTAAGCCAACACCTGTCTTTGATGAGCGTCAAATGGCAATCATCAATCAGATGATTAAGGATAGTGAGCATGGTTGTTCTAATCCTGTCACGAAACCGGAATTGGGCATATCAGAACCGTGTGGTCGTAACTCGCCCGAAGTAGTTTTATTCACTACACCAGAGGGATACAAACTCTGTGGTGCGTGTCATTACTTGACGAGAGGTGATTAAAATGAAACATGGGCGACTTAGACCAGATGAAAGAACAGCCGAAGAGGATGAGCGTATCAAAGAATTGCTCGCTCGGCGAAGGCGGCAACTCAATGATGAAGGGTGGGTTGAAAATCGGAATGCGAAATCTCCTATTGGAAATCTATCAAGACTCTATGGTTCACGAAAGAGAGCGGCAAAGCGAAGGGAGGTATCAGAATGATGCCATGTGGTTGTGGACTCTGTGAACGGTGTCGCTATGTGAGGTGGCCGTGATGCCTGTCGCTAAGAGTATTGCTTATGCCGAATATCGGATACTGAAACTCATACTTGAAAAAATAGATTTGCGAGAATTAGAATCTGAATTGGTTGATGAGAATAAAGAGGCAACGAGAACTCGCTTTGACACAGCCGCTGTGAATACTTTGAATTGGATTGAATCAAGAATGAAGGTGCGTCAACCATGACTGATGATGAATCTGACGGGCTTCATGACCCGAAGGATTGGTCAATCGTTCACGAAGAGCGTATGCGACTTTTACCAAATGCACCCGCTCAATATAAATGCCGACTTTGCGGACAGACAGCCGATAATCAATTGGTGACTCAAGTAGGTAATCCGTTTGTCAGTGTGCTTTGTGAAGAATGCAAACCACAACCGAGCCGGCGAGCAAAGCGTAATGTGCCAAAACGAAAACAACAGCCGACTCAAATCGTTCCGACTAATCCGCTGTATCTGATTCACTTTGCTAATGTTGATAAGGGTGGGGATATGACTTCACAATAGGTCGGCGTATTCCCCACATCGCGAGATGTGGAATAGTCGGGCAGGGTCGTTGCCGACCGCGCATCTCTCATGCGACTTTCTTGGCGGCCCTGCTCGCAACCCTCATTAGCCACCATTGGTGACATACTCTTGATGAGGCATACTCTCACAGCGAGTCTAATTCGCTTTGCACACACCACACCCAATTGGTCGGGGTCAAACTCGTTCACAGATATTAGTGACAAATGGGGAACTTGGGTATCTGGAACAACCGTTTCATCTCGCACCGCGATTGGTGCAGGTGTGTTGGTTCAGACGACTGCACCGACTCTATTACAATGGCCGCATTCCGGTTCGGGATTCAGAACAACAGGATACACAGACGCGTTTGTTGGCTCGCTTGAGTCGCCATACGCCACGCCACAATTGACCGTTAGTGGTAATGTTCTCACACCACCAACATCGGTTGCTCGCTATCCGACTCATGGCGGAACAGGCTCTCTTCAATCCGCTGTTGATTCTCGCGAAACGCGGATTTTCAGACCGAGTTTTGGCAAACAGGTGTAGCGAGTTTTTCCATCTATCAATTTTGATAGGCCACCTATGTCAAAAACTCGTCAGAATCAACGAGTTTTTATCCTTGATTTTAGAATAAAAATACGCTTCATTGATAGACGATTTTCATTGATAAACAGAAGTGTTTATATACCCAAACCCCCTACGATTAATTAGAGAGAGGGGCCGGACATGGGAAAACTCGTCAGTAATCACGCTTTCAGTCGGATTGATACCCGACTCGTTGGCGATTCAGAGCGAGCAGTCGTTGTTCAGAAGGTTAAGCAGGCACTTAAGGAAAATCCATACGGCGGCGACATGGCAGTTATCACACAGAACATCGGTGAACAGCGTGGTCAAGCATGGGGCCAGAAGAGCAACGGCAACTTGGTCGTAGCAATTGTTCGCAACGGACAGGTCAAGACAGTCATGCTTCGCCGAAGCACACAGACACACGCTCGCAACTCATACCGTGTTCAGACGGTTGTTCGCTACGCATAGGATGGTGACAGATATGGCTACTAACAGAACTTTAGAGAGAGAGAACAGCAACAATCCAATGGATGCAAATAAAAACATCTGTGCGCTTCGTGTGGCTGAATACTTAAATGTTGAAAAAACTGTCAGATACCTTCACACAATAACTGACTTGGTGAGGGCGGCTCGCAAATCATACACGGTTCGCTCACGCATGAGTAAGGTGAAAGGCAAAAGCGTTGGGGCGGCTCGCAAAGCGTTATCCACCATCTCTGAAAAAGAGAACTCGGCGCATCCAATCGGCGGTAAAGTGGCCGGCTACATTATCCGTGTGAAAGGCCATGCAGTATTCGTTGACAGCAACGGCAACACAGTCATTGACACTGACCCACGAAAGGCTGACCGCCGTAAAATCACACACTGTTATATGGTCATGGATGATTTCATCAAGACTCGCGGCTACGCTCTTTATGGTCGCCGAAGTGATTTTTACGATGTGGGAACTGTGATTGAAAATGCGATTCGTGAAATGAAGAATCAAAACATTGGAACTATGTGAAGCGAAAGCCTCAATAAGCGACCACTGTTCAAGACCCTACATGGGCGGGGCGACATTGGATGAGCAGGCGAAAAAGCGTCATAAAAAAATGAAAAAGACTCTGGAAAAGCCAAATATGAAACGGGCTATCCGCAAAGGGAAACGAACTAAATCTGGTCGCAAACCGTTGCGAATCCTGTGGGGTTCAGAACAGCCAACTCGCCCGACAGGTTATGCTACTGTTACTCGCGAACTCGTAAAGCGTCTGGTCAAAAAAGGCCATGAAGTTTTTGTCATGGGTTGGGATTACAACGGCGAACCAATGAAGCATGAAGAGGGTTGGACGATGGTTCACGCGGGCATTGGTGGATTTGGTTCTGAAACAATTGCAGGGGCAGGTTCACCAACAGTGTTGGATATGCACCTTGAACAACTCAAACCGGATTTGTATATTTCACTGATAGACCTGTGGTTCATCGGCCATGCTGTTGTCAGCACGAACAGAACTCAAACACCATACATAGCATATTTGCCGATTGATGGCTACCCTGTATCGTATGCTTGGAAAGACATTTTGAAAATGCTTCACACCCCTCTGTGGATGAGCGAGTTTGGTCGCGATATATTCAGCGAGTTTATCAACGATTTTAGCAGTGATGGAAACGGTGATGAAGGACTCAAAGACCCCGTTCTTGACCGCTACATTGGTGACTCTGGTGAAGTGCTATTACATGGCATAGACGCTGATGTATTCAAACCCATGACGGATGAACAACGAAAGTCAGCGAAGGAAAAACTCGGTTTGAAATGGGATTTCACTTTGCTTCATGTTGGTCGCAACACAAATCGCAAACAAATACCCCGACTCATAAACGCATTCCGTGAGTTTTGGATTCGTAATGACAAACCATTCAATGTCGGGATGATACTTCATGTTGGCGACCCCACTGATTCAACAGGGATGGGTGGGTGGAATCTCCCCCAACTCATCAAGGAGGCGGGGCTTGAAAGTCAAATCGCATTCTCTGACACTACAACAAATCCGTTGTTCGGTTTATCGCGTGAAGAACTCGCCATGTTGTATGGACTCGCTGATGTTCATGTGTTGGCGACAGGTGGTGAAGGATTTGGTGTGCCATCAGCAGAGGCTATGGCCTGTGGAACGCCAATCATACTGCCGGATAACAGCACCGGCCCCGAACTCATTGGAAATGACAACGAGCGTGGGTGGCTCGTTCCATGTGCGACTAATATCGTTGGGCCAAAATGGGGCGTCAATCTGAAACTCGTTGATGAATCAGCATTGGCCGACACTATTCAAGAGGCATACGACCATCCCGAACTCGTCAAAAGTAAAGGCGAGTCAGCGCGTGAATGGGCGGTCAAGAATCTAACTTGGGATTTACTAACTGACCAACTTGAAGAACTCATCCACAATGTTGCTGAAACCAAACACCCGCTCGGAGATAATTCGGAGATGTTGCTATGACCACTGATAGCGAAATTATATACTGCGGAGATTCAACCGAGTCAAAATGCCATATC
>Ga0114934_10002673_pt1 | contig 11373 bp, 14 predicted proteins | sample 4SBtaG_2_FD_99695 | JGI IMG/M metagenome (GOLD analysis project Ga0114934, IMG submission 99695) | Deep subsurface microbial communities from Kolumbo volcano to uncover new lineages of life (NeLLi) - 4SBTROV10_white metaG | ecosystem: Environmental > Aquatic > Marine > Volcanic ...
ATGCAATTACGAACTGGTTGGAATAATACTGAATCGAATTATAAAATGTTTTTTGGTTTTTCTTTAAATTTTGCTATAGAAGATTATAATTTAGGAGTAGACTATACCTTAAATCCTTTAAATAATTTGGGTGAACTTAGTCATAATATTAGTGTGTCAATAAAAATTTAATTATATATGTTCTCTCTGTTCTGCTGTGAGTAGAACCGAAGGCCATAGGGAGGTTTTAAAATGCGTAAATATGAACTTGCTGTGATTTTTAATGTAAAAGATGATTCTAGTGCATTAAAAGAAAAAATGAAAGCCATTGTGAGTGAAAATGGTGGAACTGATTTTGTTGAGGACGATTGGGGCGTTCGAAAATTAGCTTACCCCATTAAAAAAGAGTTTGATGGCTATTACTATTTCCTTAAATTTTCTTCTGAACCTGCTGGAATTAAAGAGATTAAAAAAACTTTATTTTTGGAAGAAAAGCTGCTTAGGTATCTAATTCTTTTAGATGAACATAAACATGTGTTCAAAAGAAAAAATTCTTCTAAGCCAACTCCTACTAAAATTGTTGATGAAATTCAAAAAGAAATACCTCATAATGATTCTGAAGAAACTCCCCCCCCTTCTTCTGAATCCAAATCTGAGGAGTAGAGTATGGCTACTGATATCAATGTTGTTAGTTTGACAGGGCGTTTGACCCGCGATTCTGAGTTGCGACAAACTCCTACTGGCAGTTCTGTGCTGAATTTTTCTATTGCTAACAATAAAGGTAAAAAGAAAGATGGCGATAATTGGGTTGAACAAGAACCAAATTATTTTAATATAATACTTTGGGGTCGTCAGGGAGAAGTTTTACAACAATATTTGATCAAAGGAAAACAAGTGGCTGTGAGTGGAAGACTTCAACAACGATCTTACCAAACTCAAGATGGAGCTAAACGATCTGTTGTTGAAATTGTAGCGGACAATGTTTTGCTTTGTTCTGGACAAACAAGTGGTGGTTATAATAACTATCAAAATCAAGTAACATCAGAAAATCAGAGCAACCCTGCCCCAAAAGCTAATCTCTCTTCTAATTTTGGTGCTGAGCCGACTAAGAAATTTGAGGAGCCTTCTTCTAATTTTGACGCTGAGCCGACTAAGGAAGTAGATGATCCTTTTTCTAGTAGTGTCCAGTCGTCACCTGATCCTGATGAAGATATTCCATTTTAATTAATATAAAGGAGAAACTATAATGAGTGAAAATAATAATCAAACTAGATCTTCAGATGTACGTCGATTTAATAATTCTAAATTTAAACGTTATTCTAAGAAAGTTTGCCGTTTTTGTAAAGGGCAAATTTCTGAAATATCTTATAAAGATGTTGATAAACTTCTGAGGTTTACTACTGAACGCGGAAAAATTATTCCTCGAAGATTATCTGGGAATTGTGCCAAGCACCAACGAATGCTGGCTCGAGAAATAAAAATTGCCCGTATTTTAGCTCTTATGCCTTTTGTTCGGCAATAAGGTGAGGTTTTGTGGCGTCTTTGTTTCAATTTTTTCTTTTAAGTGTTCTTACAATTTTTTCATTTATCATTTTATTTAGTAGTCTTTTTGGGCCATCTTTTTTGGCTATCCCTCTTGTCATTGGCAAATCTCAAAAAAAAAATTGGATTGTGGCTATTTTTTTCATAGTCATTTATACAAGTTTTTTTTTGGCTAGTAGGACTTTTTTTTGGATTTACACAGGCTTTTTGGCTGCCACTACAATCTGGTTTATGATTTTTTTCAAAAATAAAATTAATTTTAATGTATTTAAAATTGGGGTCGTAACTTTGCCATTATTGTTTCTAGGGATTTTTAGACTTCTTCATTTTGATCTATCAGAAAAAATCGTAAAATTAACCAAGATGAGTGTGACGACTGGCATGCAGTCCTTAGACCCGAAAATGTTTAATGAAACTGTAAAACAAAATTTGAATTATGACGTCGAGCAATTCATTTTTGTCATAAAAAATTATTTCACTGCAATTTTTTATATTGTTTTTTTCTATCTTGTGGTTATTAATTTTTCGTTGACGCGTTTTTGGATTGCTTTGAAATTAGCACCGAAAAAGATAAAATATAAGTTTGATAATTCTCCTATAAAACTACCCTTCATGTTCTTGTGGATTTTACTTCTTTCTTGGACAGTAGTGGCAGTATCTTTGTTGACCAAGCAAAATTTTAGTTTTAAAATAAGTTTGAATTTTGCTCTTATTTTTAGTTCTTTTTATTGTTTGCAAGGTTTGGCTATTTTATTGGAGTTTTATAATAAAATTAAGTTATCTAATTTTTTAAAATTTTTTTTAATTTTTTTATTAATAGAATTTTTACCATTTGTTTCTTTGATACTGTTTGTTTTTGCATTCGGTCTCTTTGATGAATGGTTTAATTTTCGAAAAATGAAATTTACTGGAGGTCATTAATGAAAGTTATTTTAAAAGAAACTGTTAAAGGGTTAGGGGAACAAGGTGCCCTAAAAACTGTGAAAGACGGTTACGCAACAAATTATTTATTTCCTAAAGGTTTGGCTTTTAAAGCAACAGATTCTAATATAAAAAGATTAGATGAGTATAAACGAGCTTTGGAAAAACGAAAAATTAAAGAAGATGAGCAGATAAAAGCTTTAGTCGAAAAATTGAATACCATTTCTTGTAATATCCCAGCTCAAGCTGGGGAAGATGATAAACTTTATGGCTCAGTAACGAGTCAGGATATTGCAGATGCTTTAAAAGAGCAGGGTGTAGACGTAGATAAACGCAAAATTATTTTAGAAGAACCTATAAAACAGTTAGGTGTTTATTCTGTTCCTATTCATTTTTCACAAAATTTGCAGGCTGAAGTTAAAATTTGGGTTATTAAAGCTTAAGGAGTTGTCGAGAAGAGAGCCTTTATGTTAAATACCCCACTGTTATGAACTAAGTTTTTAGGAATAGGTTGCCCTTGAATTTTAATTATCAAACAACCTATGAAATTTTGAAAATTGATTTTTTATGTCTATTTTGTTGTAATATTATAGAGGAGTTAATCTTTGCCTGTGGACCCATTGTCAAAAAAACATGAACCACGTGATCTTGAAGCTGAGGCTGCTTGTATTGGGTCAATGTTGCTTGATAAAGATTCAGTTTCGTCTGTTTTAACTCTTTTACGGAAAGATGATTTTTATAGTGAAAGGAATAGACTGATTTTTGAAGTTATTGGAGTTTTAGCTTCAGCTGGTGATGGAATTGTAGATGTCGTCTTGGTCTCTAGTGAACTTAAAAATCGTAGGATTTTAGAAAAATGTGGTGGTATGGATTATTTAAATTCTTTGATGGACGTTGTTCCATCAGTAGCCAATGTTGAATATTATGCTAAAATTGTACGCCAAAAAGCTTTATTGCGAAATTTGATTTCTACTTCAAAACATATTATGTCCAAAGCTTTGGATGAAACTTTGGATGTTCGCAAAATTATAGATGATGCTGAAAAAAGCATTTTTGATATTGCTGAAAGAGAAACCATTGGGGAGTTTGTTGAGCCTAGCGATATCCTCAATAATATTTTTACAAAGATACAAAAAACGACACATTCTAATGATGAATATACTGGTGTCCCTTCAGGTTTCACGCAATTAGATGATTTGACAGATGGGTTTCATAATGCTGAACTTATTATTGTCGCTGCTAGACCTTCAATGGGAAAGACTGCCTTTGTTTTAAATATTGCTTTAAATGTAGCATTAAAACAGAAAAAACCTGTTGCCTTTTTTAGTCTTGAAATGCCAAGCGAACAACTGATGCTTCGTTTAATTAGTTCCTATGCTAATATAGATGGAAAGATTTTGAGAAAACCACGTTTACTTCTAAATAATCAGGAAAAATATGAAGAAGTAGCCCATGCAGCTGAAGTCCTATCTGAAACTAAAATGTTTATAAATGACAGTAGCCAAGTAGAAGTTATGGATATAAGATCTAAATTGCGTCAGCTTGTAGCTAGAGAAAAAATTCAGCTAGTGATTATAGATTATCTTCAACTTATGAGTCATTCTAGTTACAAGGATAATCGGCAACAACAAATTGCAGAAATTTCCCGTTCATTAAAGTCTTTGGCACGGGAATTAGATATTCCCATTATCGCTTTATCTCAGTTAAACCGAAAAGTAGATGAGAGAGGTAAAAATGATAGACGACCCCAGTTATCCGATTTGCGTGAATCAGGTGCTATTGAGCAAGATGCTGATTTAGTTTTGTTCATTCATAGAGAGGAGTATTATCAAAAGGAAAATACGCCCGAAGACAAAAAAGGAAAAGCTGATATAATTGTGGGAAAAAATAGAAATGGGCCTTTAGGTCATGCAGAATTAGGATTTGATGGAAGATATACCAAATTTAAGAATATTGTAAATTATCAAACATAAAAGGAATTATGAAATATTTAATAGAGTTTTTTGATAGTATTGGTGATTTTTTTCTTCTTTTGTATGGCACTATAAGATGGAGCTTCAAAAAGCCTTTTGATAAAAAAAATTTAGCAAGTCAGATTATAAAAATAGGTATCAATTCTATGCCTATTGTTTTAGTGACAGCTCTTTTTACAGGGATGGTTATGAGTTTACAAATTGCTTTTAGTATTGAATATAAAATTAAAGGGGCCTCTTCTTTAATTGGTGGTGTGATTGGTGTGGCCATGATGCGTGAATTAGGTCCTGTATTTTCAGCTGTGTTTTTGTCTGGTCGAGTGGGATCAGGCATAGCCGCTGAATTAGGCGCTATGAAAGTCACAGATCAGGTTGATGCTTTGTATACCTTAGATACTTCGCCTATTCATTATTTAGTGGTTCCTCGATTTTTGGCTGCTATTATTGTTTTACCAATGTTGACACTTTTTGCGGACTTTATTGGAATTTTTGGCAGCATGCTGGTGACTACCTTGTCCTTAAAAGTGCCTTTTTTAACTTTTTGGTATGCTTTGCGTAATGGTGTGTCTATTAATGATTTGTTGAATGGATTGATTAAATCCGTTTTTTTTGCTATGATTATTGTTATCGTGGGGGCGTTGTCTGGTTTAAAAACTAAGAATGGAGCCGAAGGTGTTGGACAAGCCACTACTCAATCTGTGGTTATCTCGTCAATTTCTATTTTGATTGTGGATTATTTTTTGACTATTTTTTTAAGTGAGTTGTTGCATTTATAATGATTGAAATTAAAAATTTAAAAAAAACATTAAACAACAAGCTTGTTCTGAAAGATGTAAATTTATTCATACCAGAAAAACACACTATGGTTATTGTAGGACGAAGTGGTAGTGGTAAAAGTGTTTTGTTAAAACATCTTATAGGAATTCATAAACCTGATTCTGGAACTATTCTGGTTCGGGGAGTTGATATTACGAAGGTTGATAGATTGGATTTTTTTAAAAAGAATATAAAAGTAGCTGTTTTATTTCAAAATTCTGCTCTCTTTGATTCCATGAATATTGGCGATAATGTTGGATTTTATCTTGAACGTTATTCCACTTTAACTGAAGCTGAACGCGCGAAAGTTGTAGCGGAAAAATTAGATATGGTTGGTCTAAAAGGTGTTGAAAAATTAATGCCTTTTGAATTGTCAGGTGGAATGCAAAAAAGAGCTGCTTTAGCTCGCTCACTTGTGATTGAACCGGATATTATGCTTTATGATGAACCCACAACTGGCTTGGATCCTATTACAGCAGAGGATATTAACAAATTGATCGTAGAACTTCAGCATAATTTAAATATAACTTCTATTGTGGTAACTCATGATATGTTTAGCGCTTATCATGTAGGCGATAGAATTGCTATGTTAAATGAAGGTGTAATCATTGAAAATACGCCAGTTGAAGAATTTCATCTATCTTCCAATTCGCTTGTACAAAAATTTATCAAAAATTATAATCTCCCATTGTCTCGTCAATTAGAAAAGAAAGGGCAAGGAGCTAATTATGAGCCTATCTAAAAAAACAAAAATAGGGATTTTTTCTTTTTCTGCATTAATTTTGTTTGCTTTGGGTATACTTCTTACTAAAAATATTAATTTTTCTAATGGCTATAATTTAAATGTGCGCTATAATTTTATCAGTGGAATTAAAGTTGGCTCCCCCGTGGTCTTTTCTGGTGGACTTCGTATGGGACATGTGCAGGAAATTACTAAAATCAGCAATCAATTAAATGTTAAAATTTGGGTTGAAAATCAATATAAAATTGATAGAAAAACTCGTTTTGTTATTTTCGCTTCTGGTATGTTAGGCGATAAGTACATTGAAGTGGAAAATCCCGAACCAAGCGGAGAATATTTGCAGCCTAATGAAATCGTACAAGGTGTCAGTCCAATCAGCCTCGATGCTTTGAGTTTAAAATTTGGGAATATGGCAAATTCATTATTTTCAGGTGCTACAACTTCAGAAGATATTCAGAAATCTTTTGTGTACCTTTTTAAAAACACAAGTGAAATGATGTATCAATTGAATAAACTTGTGAAAGAAAATCAGCCTGGCGTAAAATCTTCTGTTGATTCATTGGCTATTTCTCTTAAGAACTTTCAAAGTCAGCTTAATAATATTTTGGTGTCACTACAACGGGCTTCGAAAAATATTGATTCTTTTTCTGTTGCTAATAAAAAGAATTTGGAAGCAAGTATTGCTAGTTTGCAAGTTTCTTCTAAAAATATTGAAGTGGCTTCAAAAGATTTGGTTGAAGTATTGAAAAATAGTAAAGATATTACACGCGCGATTCGGGAACAAAAGGGAACTGTTGGTAAGCTTATATATGATGATAAAATATATAAAAATTTGGAAAAAACTTCGAAAAATTTACAGATTTTCTCTGGTAAGATTAAGAAAAATCCGAAAAGTGTGATTTGGTGAAAAAAGATAAAACTCAATATATTTGTCAGTCCTGTGGTTATGTTTCTTCGAAATGGCTTGGGAGATGTCCAGATTGTCAGGAATGGAATTCCTTTGTAGAAGAAAAAAAAGTTTCTACTACATCTAAGAAGAGAAATATTTCTTTGCCTTCTGTTACAAAAATATCTGATGTAGTTTATGAAAATTTAGGTGATCGTTTTGCGTCTGATATAGGCGAATTCGATCGAGTTTTAGGTGGAGGAATTGTTCCTGGGGAATTGATCCTTATCGGAGGCGACCCGGGAATCGGAAAATCTACTTTATTACTTCAAACTGCGGATAAATTAAGTGCTTACAATAAAGTGATTTATTTTAGTGCCGAAGAATCTGTTCAACAGATTAAAATGCGTGCTTTGAGATTAAATTTAAAGAATATGAATTTTTCAGTTGTTTCTGAGACTAATGTACTCAATATTCAGCAGATTATTTTTCAAGAAAAGCCCGATGTCGTTGTAATTGATTCGATTCAAACTGTCTATGATCCCGAACTAACTGGAAGTGCAGGTAGTGTGGGACAAATTCGTTCGTCTACGTCTATTTTTATGGATTTAGCTAAAAAAAATAATATTGCTGTGTTTCTTGTAGGTCATATTACAAAAGATGGGGCTATTGCTGGACCTAAAGTTTTAGAGCATATGGTTGATTGTGTTTTATACTTTGAAGGTGAAAAAAATAATTTATTTCGTATTTTGAGAACAATAAAAAATAGATTTGGCTCCACTAATGAAATCGGTGTTTTTGAAATGAGGGAGAGTGGCTTAATAGAAATCCCTAATCCATCTGCCTATTTTATTGATGATAGCGAAGATAATCCTGTTGGCACGACTAGATCAATTATTATTGAAGGAAAAAGGGCTTTGCTTTTTGAAACACAAGCTTTAACTGTGTTTTCCCCTATGGCAATGCCAAGGCGAGTGGCTTCAGGAATTGATTATAATAAATTATCTCTTTTAATTGCTGTTTTGGATAAAATTGCAGGTTTGAATATGAGAAATCAAGAGGTTTTTGCCAAATTGTCAGGCGGATTAAAAGTAGACGACCCAGGTATAGATTTAGCTGTAACAATAGCCATTGCTAGTAGTTTTAAAAACAAAGCCATAACTCAAAATGCTGTTTTTCTTGGAGAAGTAGGGTTAAATGGCGATATTCGACCTGTGAGTTATTTAGAACAAAGGCTTAATGAGGCAACACGCTTGGGAATAGATAAAATTATCATACCATTTTCTGTGAAAAATAAAATAAATTTACCAAATGTTAGTTACTATAAAAATATCAATTCTGTTATTGCAGATTTTTTTTAAGGAGTTAAACATGTTAAAAACAAAACAATTTGCTGTTTATCCTTCTCATGGAGTAGGGTATATTGAAAAAATAGAAACGAAGGAAATTCATGGTATAAAACAGCGATATTATATTTTAAGTATGGAAAAAAAGAATATGAAAATTTTTTTACCTGTTAAAAAAACTGAGGAATTAGGCTTGCGCCCAATTATGAGTACTAAAGATGTCTCTACTGTTTTTAGAATTTTAAAAGCTAAGTCTTCAACTAAACGAAAAAAAGATTGGAAAGAAAGATATCAAGAGAGTTTAAATAAATTCAAAACTGGAACCGTGAAAGAAACTGCTGAACTTGTAAGAGATTTATATCGAAGAAATAAAAAAGATGATCTTTCTGTAATGGAAAAAAAACTTTTTGATGCCGCTTTCAAACTTTTAGTAGAAGAAGTTGGTATTGTAAAAGATTTAGGCCCAGAAGAGGCTACAGCACTTATTTTGAAGCATCTAGTGCCTTCGAGGAGAAAAAAATGATAAAATTGGTTTTGATTTTACTATTAAGTGGATTAGCTTTTTTGGGTAGCCCCATTTCCAACTTGTGGGTTCGTAGTATAATTGCATTGTCTATTTTTTTAAGCGTTTACCTTGCCTCTGTATTGGAAACTCAATTGCCTCATAAACAAAAAATTTTATGGGGAATTTTAGGTTCTTTAATTGGTAGCCTTTTTGCTTTTTTTCTTTTTTCTGCAACATCCTTTTTAATTCCCACAGAATGGCAGGCTTTTTATAAATTGATTTTATTTTTACTGGCTTTTTATTTTGGTTATGTTATTTTTTATGATAATATGAAAGATTTTGCTTGGCTTAAATCAGGTCGTACTAGTGAGAAGGATGATACTGTTAACTTCAATAAAATAAAAGTTGTTGATACTAGTGCTATAATCGATGGTAGAATTCTTGATATTAGTGAAAGTGGATTTTTAGAAGGCGTTTTTATAATTCCTAAATTCGTGCTTCATGAATTGCAACTTATATCAGATAGTTCTGACAGTCGTAAAAGACAAAAAGGTCGCCGAGGCTTAGATTTAGTACAAAGAATGCAAAAAAGTAAGAATTTAGTTGTTCAAATATCTGATAGAGATTTTCCTGAAATTAAAACTGGGGTTGATGCTAAACTGGTTGCTTTGGCTAAAGAATTAAATGGAGGGGTTGTAACTACTGATTTTAATTTAAATAAAGTGGCTAAAATTAATCAAATCAAGATTTATAATATCAATGAATTAGCTACAGCTTTGCGACCTACTCTTGTCCCTGGGGAAACTCTTGAAATAGATATCATAAAACAAGGTAAAGATAGATCTCAAGGGATTGGTTATTTGGCTGATGGTACTATGGTTGTGGTTGAAAATGGAAATAAATTTATCGGTAAAAAAAGACGCGTGGAAGTTACTAGTGTTTTACAATCTGAGTCTGGGAGAATGGTCTTTGCCAAATAAAGTTGTGGCTCTCATTACTTCAGCTGGTTCAGGTTTGAGATTGGGATTACCCTATAACAAAGTATTTTATCAATATAAAAATAAGTTTCTTTTGGAATATACTTTAGATGTATTTCAAAAATCGCCACTAATAAATGCGATTGTTGTGATTTTGGACTCTGAAAATAAAAATAAATTTGGCGATAGACTGAAAAAAAAATATAAAAAAATTTTAGGAATCGTTCAAGGGGGTAAAGAACGACAGGATTCAGTAAGACAAGGATTAAACTATTTAAGAGAACTCGAGTTTGACGATTCTGTTGTATTTATTCATGATGGAGCCAGGCCTTTTGTTTCTTCTGAGTTTTTTGAGAAATTATTTGCTTCTACTAAACCAAAACAAGGGGCTGTTTTAGGAATAGATGTTCGTGATACGATAAAAAAAATACAAAACTCATTTGTCGTCGATACTCTTGATAGAAAAAATTTATTTCAAATTCAGACTCCACAAAGTTTTTTATTGAAAGAAATTTGTCTTGCTTACGAGAAAAATCAAGGTTTAGTGACTGATGATGCTCAGATTTTTGAAAACTGGGGTGGAGAAGTGACTGTTGTCAAAAGTAATCGTTTGAATTTCAAAATTACTTATCCAGATGATTTAGAATTATTTAAATTATTAATAAATCAAAAGAGGAATTCATAATGTTTAAGATTGGATATGGTGCTGATTTTCATAGATTTGAAAAAAATAGAAAATTAATATTAGGTGGCTTAGAAATTCCTTATTCTATCGGACTTGCAGGACATTCAGATGCTGATGTTGTTGTGCACTCTATTTGTGATGCTATTTTAGGAGCCTTAGGTTTAGGTGATATTGGTGAACATTTTCCTGATTCCGATGATAAGTACAAAGATATAAGTAGCCTGAAATTATTAGATGAAGTTAAAAAGAAAATGAATGGACAAAATTTTCAGATTGGAAATTTGGATATTACTATTCTTATGGAAAATCCCAAAATTGGAAAATACAAAAAACAAATGTGTGAAATTTTAGCTTCTACACTGGATTGCAACTCAGAACTTATTAATGTGAAAGCAACTACAACAGAAAAAATGGGATTTATAGGTGAAGGTGTAGGTGTGGAAAGTCGTGCAATTGTTTTATTGAAAAAGAAGGATTAATTTTGCTTTTTTCTTTTATTATTCCACATAGAGAAACAGAGGTTATTGCAAGTACAAAAAAATATATTGAAAAAGCTTGTCAGTATGCTAAACTTAAGGGTAATTTTGAAATTATTGGTGTTTCTGGAAATCAGCCCTCTGTACAGCGAAATGCCGCAGCAAGAGTCGCAAAAGGAAAATATTTATATTTTTTAGATAATGATTCTCATATTGGTGCAAAAAATTTAAGCTATGCTTTGGAATTATTTAAGAAGAATAAAAAAATTGGACTTATTGGAGGCCCTTCCTTAACGCCTGATACAGATTCTTTTTTACAGAAAAATTTTGGATTAATTTTAGAATCGAATTTTGCAGTTGGTGGTAAAATAAAAAGTCGGTATGCTTCTATTGGCGATGTGCGAGAAACTGATGAATATGAATTGATTCTTTGTAATATGATTATAAAAAAAAGTGTTTTTGATGAAGTTGGGGGATTTAAAGAACATCTATATCCTAATGAAGAAAATGTTCTTGTTAATGATA
>Ga0114934_10002676_pt1 | contig 11362 bp, 14 predicted proteins | sample 4SBtaG_2_FD_99695 | JGI IMG/M metagenome (GOLD analysis project Ga0114934, IMG submission 99695) | Deep subsurface microbial communities from Kolumbo volcano to uncover new lineages of life (NeLLi) - 4SBTROV10_white metaG | ecosystem: Environmental > Aquatic > Marine > Volcanic ...
AGTTTAAATGTTTTTGTGGTAAAAAATACAAAACTGAAAAAGGCTACTTAAAGCATGCCTCAAATTGTCGATATTCAGAAATGGACTTAAAAAAAATTTATAGATTGGGTAAACTTATACACGAATCTAATAATTTTCTGTTTCATGTTCATTTTGGAAAATTAAACAAATATAAAAAAGAGAATGATTGTACTAGAGAAGAGGCTTATGATATTTTACTTGAAGAAAATATTTTTAAATATAGAAAAACATTATGGGATATTTTAGAAGCTTGGAAAGAAGAACTGTTACCGAGTGAATACAGAGTATTTACAAAATGGATTTTCAAAACTTATAAAGACATAACTTTATTATCTTTAAGAAATACATTATCAAATCCAAAAATTATGTATAGATTTAATCTTGAAAATACAAAAGATATGATTGAAGGAAGAATTGAATCAAGTCTTCTATATATTCATAATAATCATACATTTCATAATGATTTTGATTTTGTTGATAGTATTATGACTGGAGATGTTTCAATGTACTACATTTTATTCAATGATTGGTTAGCTGAAAAATGGTTTGGTAGATTGGAAAATGATATTCAAAAAGAATTAACGGATTATGTTGAAATTGCTTCCAAAGTCATTGTAGACAGAGTTTCGCATAAAGAATTTGATGAACTGCAACAATTAGCTTCAGCAGATACCCCAGAAATTTATGAGATGTAAATGGATTGGAATAATTATAAATTTAATATCGGAACAACAGTTTACAATTGGTTTTTTGATTTGGAAACAGAGAATATAATGTGTAATGAATACAAAATTGAAAGTTATGAATACACCGATGGTATGCAATGGGAAATAATAGATATGTATAACTGTAGTAAAAATATTCTAATACCATTTTGTAAAGTATTTAAAAAGAAAAAGAAAATTTATCATAGGATCCCTGGACATTTATTACATACAAATAAAGAAGTAGCGAAAGTCATTTTTCTTAAAGAAGTTCTGAAAAGTTTTGGCTATATTCTTAAAAAAAATGGAAAGAGCTTGAATTATAACTTATATAATAGAGTTATAAAAGTTAAAAGAGAATATGATTTATATATGGAAAATTCACCAGAGTTAATTCTAAAAGCTCAAGTTATTAAATTATCTACTGAATTAAATTCTAATACTTTTTGGAGATAAAGATGGGAATGTTTGATACTTTTAAATCGAATAATAATTTTAGATGTAGTAACTGTAATAAGTTATTTAAAGTGGAACAAGGTATTCAAACTAAAAAATTAGAATGTAACTTATCATGCTATGAACCAGGTGATGCTGTTTTGAATTTCAACGATAATATAATAGTCGAATCTGAATGGTGTCCTCATTGTCAAAATGAAACGAATATTTTTATATCATTTTATCATGGTATATATATTGAATCTTTTGATACCTTAGTAGAAGCTCAAGAAAATATAGATAATTTTAATATTATTGAGGCTTATAAACAAAATAATCAAAAATATACAGAACTTAAACACAAATATTATAGTCTAATATCTAATCTGAAAAGTATATATGATATACATACTAAAAATTTCTCATTTAATAGATTAACCGCATTTTTAACACTAAGAGATAAAGATATTCTTGATTATAATCCAATACAATCAATAAAAAATATTCTTCTTAAATTCAAAGATATTTAAGATTTTATTAAGTTGTTATTGTCTATAATATATCAAATATTAAATTATAAGGATTAAAATGTTTAGTTCATTAAAAACTATAGGTACAGTTTTAACAGTTGCATCAACAGCAAAGTTTGGGAAAGATATGTATGATTCATACAAAAGCAAAAAGAAAGCTAGGCAAATTGATGAAGTTCATAAATTTATCGGTGCATTAGATTTAAATACTTTACAGAGAGCTATTGATACTAATGATACTGATATTTTAATTGATGCTGTAGAAGATATTATTTCTGTTGCTGAAACAATCAGGATAAAAAGTGATTTGGAAGATTTTACTGATGATGTTAAAGAGGTTGCTGGTAACTTGTTTGATAAATTCACAACTGTTGCTAATAAAGTTGCAGACAGGGTAGGTGAAAAAATTGACGAAGTTAAAAACTCAATTGAGGATGAGGATGAAGATGAATATGAAGATTTGACACATCTAAAACCAACATTTAAAGAATTCAAAAAAGAAGGTAAACCATTACAAGTAAAAAGTGAAAATGGTAAACTCTATACTATCACAAATGATATGGATATGGTTTCTACTAATAATAAAAATAAAACTGTTACATTTATTGTAGGTGCAAAAGAAGTTATTCTAACAAAATTGGATTAACTTCTAAGACAGTTTTCTTCTTCTCTTACCAACCCCAACATTAGCGAGTTTTGTTTTTAGTGTGAGGTTGGTATCTCCTGATACAATACCACTCATAATTTTATCATATGTTTCTAACCAACCATATTGCTTATAACTTTCACCAACATCATGTGCGGGACTAGTAAATTGAGGATATGATACTGCCCATTCTTGCACTTTTGCTTTTAATACAGACTTACCTAAATCTAATCCTTTCATATCCGTATCCCATTTAAAATTGATCTTATCCTTATCAAGAACAAATATCAATTTCTTTTTTTGAAAATTAAAAGTTTTCAAAATATCAATCTGTTCATTAGTAATATTTTTAGAAAGTACAGCCATACCACCAAATATCCACGCATCCACTAAAGATTCTGTTACAAATATCTGTTTGACATCTTCTGATTTAAAAATTTTATCAAGACCATATATTATTCTACCTCTTTCATTATGTTCTTCATCAGAGGGTGGGTATAAATATTTTGTTTTTGTAGGAAATAATGCTCTTGCTGCAAAACTAATTAATTTTCCATCAAAATATATTGGAAAAATTAATCTATTCATATATTCACCTTCCATACAAATATAAAGTTCTTTATTTTTTGCAATTTCTGTTAATCCATGATCTTCTAAATATTTTTTAGCTTTAATTCTATTATCAATAAATTTTTGTCTATATTGTCTAGATATTTTTTCTTTTTTCATTCTAAACTTTATTGAAAGATCTGGTAATTCTATTTCTTTATAATTAATAAGCTCAAGTTTATCATCATCAACTTCATTTTGTAATTCATCTTGATCTTTAAGATCTGATTGAGGAAATATTTTATCTTTTTTTAATTCTAATAAAATAGCACCAACTTTTTTCCATGCTGATTTTGAAATAAAACCTGCTAATGTACTTATATTAGAACCAGTAAATCTATGTTTAGCACCACAATTAAAACATTGAAAACCAATTTCATCATTTCTGAATAAAAAATGACTTCTTGCATTTTTACTTCTACCATCATGACAATATGGGCAACCAGTAAGATTCTGTCTCCACCCTTTTGCAGATGTAGGACCCATTCTAAAATATTGCTCTATATATGATTCTTGTTTAAGACTGTAATTTATCACTTAAATCCTTTAACCATTTAGATAAACTAGTTCTAAATTTTTTGATAATCATCTCTATAAAAGTATCTTTTTTAAAATCTGTTTCACCCAAATACATATGATTTGGAATTGAATATTTAACCTTAGTTCCATTTTTCATTTCAAATGTAACTTGACCTTTTTTAAATGACCATGCAGATATTGAATATTTGTATCCATCAATAATAAACCATCCAAATCTATATAAACTTTCTGTTTCTCTATCTGCTTTTTTATATTCTACATTATACTTTGAGTCGTTTAAAGATTTACAAAGATTTTTATAATTTTGTCTATCAGATACAGTTTTCATTTTTTTACCTTTATTTTCATTAGTTTTGACTCCTGCCCACATGACATAATAACTAATACTAATTCTGGATTTTTTTCGTTAAGATTATTTAATAATCTTGTTTTGGCAAAATTATTCAATCTTATTATTTCCATCGATGCTTCATATTCAAAATCAATATATTTATATAAATTTACTTTATCTAAAAATGTTTGTTCATGATACATTACAATAACCATATCATTAAATATATTAAAATATTTTGAGTATTCTTGTAAATGATTTGTTAAGTCTGATGATTTATTTAATATAACTCTATCAATTTGTATTATTACCACATTTGAATTTTTCATTAGTACATTATATTATGTTGAATTTTATGTAAATCTATTATACCTTTAACTTTCCAATCAAAAGATGATAATTCTTTCTCTTTTGATTGCATAGATGAAATTGTTTGTTCCATCTTTCTTAATAAAGTTTTCGTAGCTTTATATTCTGATTTCTTTTTAATTTCTCTTTCATAATCTTTTGGAGTTTTTAAAAGTTCTGGGAAACCATCAAAATTTTCAGCGACATCATGAAATTGTGCTGAGTGCCATGCTTCAAATTCTGTTTCTAAATCTGCGTACATAAGTTTTATTTTAAACATCATCTTAGTAAGTTTTGCTTGGTGAAAGCTAGCGAAAGCTATCTTTTCTTGTAGTATTTCTAAATCAATTTTAGGATCTAGGGAGAAATTCATTATCTCCTCTAAATCTGAAAATTCGTCTTCTGTTAGTACTTCTTTAAGAAATTCTAATTGTGACATTCATAATCCTTACATTTTTAATATAAAGATATTTTACATTTTTTTGATTACTATTCTTCACTAAAAAAAGTAATATTTAAATCATCCATTTCAAATCCAAATGCTTCAGTTGTTTGCTCTAAATTTAATACTGTATAATCATTAGAGGCTTTAACTTTTCTAACTGCTGCCAATGCATTTCTTCTTAAAGTTGTTTCAAAAGCCTCAGTTAAAATAGATACATCAAGATTGTTCTTTTTAGAATACGCTTCAATCACTTGAATGTTAATATCTTCTGGTTTTACTGTTTCATTGATTTCCTTATATGCTGCCTGGAATTTCTTTGCTTCTTTTCCTAACTCTTTTGTTGTAGATTTAATTTTATTTTTTTTTCTAAACATAAACATAGGCTATCTCCTCTTTTCTTTTTATTTTCTTTTATTTATTCAATAATCACATTTTCTTAACCAAATTTGTATAATAAGTTTAAAATATACACAAAGGTTAAAATATGAATGTAATCAATAAAGAAATATTCTCTGCACCAAGCTGTAAATTCAAATTTCTAGCAAAAGAGGGTTTCAATATTCCTAATTTTTATGAGGTTACATCAACTGATGAAGTAATTGCACTATATAAGGATTATATGAAAGGTACGAGAGATTCTCTAACTTATGATATTGATGGATTGGTTGAAGAAATAAATGATTATGATATTCAAAGTGAGTTAGGTTATGAACCAAATGGGTTAAATCCAAAATTTGCCACAGCCATAAAATTTGATAGTATAGCCGCCAAAACAAAATTGTTAAATATACGATGGACGGTTGGTATGACTGGAAAAATAATTCCAACTGGAATATTTGAACCTGTTGATATTATGGGTGTTACTATCCAAAAGGCTTCAATGCACAACTATGATTATTTAATGAACTACATTAACAAAGAAAATCTAAAAATTGGTAGTGAGGTAATTATTGCAAGAAAAGGTGATGTTATTCCGCAAATGATTGGTGTTAAATCAACCGATGATAATACAATGGAAATTAAGATACCAACTAATTGTCCAGTATGTGATACCAAACTAAATCATGTTTCTGTAGATTTAGTTTGTGAAAATCCAACATGTGGTGCAAAAACAAAAGGGATTTTTACTAATTTCTTTGATACTTTAAAAATTAAAGGTCTTAGCGAGAAATTCATTGATAAGGCTATTGAAATGTATGATATTAAAACAATTGATGATCTTTTAAAATTATCTGTTTCGGATATAGAAAAACTTGATGGATTTGCTAAAAAATCTGCAGAAAAAGCATACAACGCAATTCATAGTGTCAAAGAGGTATCACCAGAACAGTTTATGGCGTTATTAAACATTCCTAATCAGGGTGTAAGAGTATTTGAAAACTTACTGGGCAGTACACCAATTGAAAAATTATTAGATCCTGATTTTAAACCTGAAGATATATTGGATACTAAAGGTATCGCAGAAAAAACTGCTATTGCTATTCACGAAGGTATTCAAGCTAACTTAGATAGAATTAGAGAAAATGCTGAGCACTTCACGATTATTGTTAAAAAAAGTATTATTGACCATTCTACAGCTATTGCCGGAAAATCATTTTGCATAACAGGCAAATTAAATAAAGGTACTAGAAAAGATTATGAAAATAAAATAAAATCTTTAGGTGGTACAATTGCAGGAGTATCAGCTAAATTAACATATTTAGTTACAAATGATACAGATACATCTTCTAGTAAAATGAAAAAAGCAAATGATTTGAATGTAAAATGGCATAATAATGGTGAAGATAAAAAAATCATTATCATAAATGAAGAAGACTTAATTGAACTTATGGAGAAAATAAATGAATAAAACAGAAGTAAATATGGATAATGTAAAAATTGATGAAGAAAAAGAAAGTTTAACAGACCTTCAAGTGTATGGAGTGTCAAAAACAGTTGTTACACTTTTGGGCTTGTTAAAAAAATATACAATTCTTTCTCAAATTCAAAAAGATTTAAGTCAAAAAACACCTCAAGCGCAACCTGTAATGAGAGAATTTTATCAATTTGAAGAAACAAAAATGATTATGGATATTAGAACTCAATTTGATATGGTTTATGTTTATACAAGGGATCCAATTATTGTTAATAACTTTCAAATGCTTAGAGATAGTTTTGAAGCTGCAATAACATATTTGACTGGAAATATGCAAGATGTTACAAGCATACTTGATAAAAATTATTCAGAGATTTTAGATGAATTTTCTGATAAGCTAAAGGTAATAACAGACATAATAACCAAAAGGTCAATTTTTGATAACAATTTCAAAATGAACTAAATGTATTGTAAAATATATACAAATAACAAAAATGAAGGACTATAATGAGTAATTTAAAAGATAAATTATGGGTTGCAAAATATGCACCAAGTAAATTGACTGAAACTATTATGACTGATGAGATCAAAAATAAAATGGAAAATTTTGTTAAAACCAGAAATATTCCAAATTTACTCTTTGCAGGACCGGCAGGAACTGGAAAAACAACAACTGGTAAAGTTTTACTTGATGCATTAGAGGTCGATAAAGGTGATATTATGTTTGTTAATGCTTCTGATATTAATAGTGTAGATGCTGTGAGAAATATGATTAAACCTTTTGCTATGAGTATGAGTATTAATCAAGAGCTACCAATTAGATTTGTATTCCTAGATGAAGCAGACCATTTATCTTCACAAGCACAAGCTGCATTAAGAAATCTTATTGAAGCAAGTTATGACTCTGCTAGATTTATTCTGACAGCTAATTATCCTAAAAAAATCATTCCAGCACTACATAGTAGATTACAAACTTTTATTTTAGAGAAACCTGCTTTAGAACCTATATTGGAAAGGGTTTTGGCAATATTAGATAATGAATCAGTAGATATTGAAAGTGAAGATGATTTAGTTAGTCTTATCCAAGGTAATAGTACAGATATTAGAAAATTAATTCAACTTTTACAACAAAATACTATTGAAGATGAAGAAGGTAATAAAATTCTTAGAGTTTCAATAAAATCTAATGAAGGATCTGCTGTATTCTCAGATTATTTAAAACTTTTCAAAAAAGGTGATTCTAAAGCATTAAGAAATTTAGTTTATTCTAAATTTTCAGATACAGATACATCTGAATTTTGGACGCTAATGATTGATGAACTTATTAAAAATCCTGATGATTATGAAGATGTTGGAGCTGGTTTAGATAATACCATTTATCATTTAAATGAGGGACAAAAAACGCATGAGGTAGTCGCCAATAAAGTTTTAAATGTAATCGGTTTTACATTGGCAGCATTAATTCCAGGGGAGGAAGAGTAGATGAAATATATTTCAATTGATTTAGAAACAACAGGTTTAGATGAAAATAATTGTCAGATTTTAGAATTTGGGGCAGTTTTAGAGGATACAAATAATATTCTTCCTTTAGAAGATTTACCAAGATATCATGCATACATAAAGCATCCAAAAGGAAATATCTCCGGTAATATTTATGCTTTAAATTTAAACGCAGATATTATCAACAAACTTAAAAATGAAAAAGAACTAAAGGATACATACAACTTTGTTAAAGTTGATGATTTAGCCGATGATTTCTTAGCTTGGCTAAAAATTCAGGGTATGGAGATAAAATCAACTACATATAATGATAAAACAAATTATCATTGTACAATAACTGTTGCTGGAAAGAATTTCGCTAGCTTTGATAAAAAATTCTTAGATAAAGTTCCTGATTTTAAAAATAAAATTAGAATTAGACATAGAATTATAGATCCTGCAGTTTTATTTGTTGATTGGAAAAATGATGAAGCTTTACCAACATTAGATGAATGCAATGAAAAAATTGGACATAATGTGCCTGTTCAACATACAGCAGTAGAAGATTCTATTGATGTGATAAGATTACTTAGAAAATCTTATGTATAAATATAAATCTTCTATTGATTTTCTTAATGACTTAAATATAGATTACCCAGAAAAAGTAATTATTATTTTAGAAATGGATTACACGGAAGAAGAATTTCTTGATTATTTAGAGCTTACAACTTTAGATGATTTTAATATTGATAGTTTTAAATATTATATTGAAAGCACAAGAGATAATTTATTAATTAATAGTTGTGGTAATAATGGTCTTACCACAAACAAAATATCAAACCAAATAACAGGTGATATTTATCTAAACCAAATATCAAATAGTTTACAAATATTTGATGGTTTAGATTGGATTAATATTTAATAATGCTATTAATTTATTATTGATGGTGTCTCATAAGATTTCACTATAAATCTTATTGGGTGCTCTTCAGTTAATTGTATTTTAACTCTGTTTTCATCCATTAAAATCAATGGAATAACATCTTTTTTCCAATAGTTAATACCATCTACTTCATCAAATACATATATAGTAATATCAATATCGAATGATGCCATGTTATGTTGAATAACATACTCTAATTTTGGAGTATCTGCACCTAGAATCCCTCTTGCTACACTTCTATCTTCAGCATCTAAATATTGTGAAAATGTTCTTGCAACATATTGATAGGCAATAATAGTTATATCACCATTAGGTGGTGTATTTTCAAAACTTAAAATTCCATTAGTATAATCAAAAAGTGGTTGTGATGGATGTGATGTTGGAATTTGATTTCCATCAACAAATACTTTAACAGTATAATTAATACCATATGATGGTGGTATAAAACCTCTAATTCTTTCACCATTTTCTTCGGCATAAAATGATAACCTGTTCTGAACCGTATGATCTTCTTTTAACGTAAAATTTGTGAATTTTCTAACTATATTTGTAGAGGAAGATGGTGGAGTTGTAGGAACATGGTCTATCCAAATTTCTTTTGCATGTTGATAAAGAACAATTCCATCTTCTTCTTCAAACCATTGTTTATTGTTCCAAGTATGTTGTTTTCCAACTAATTTTTTTTGCGAATAATTAATTTTTGTTATATCTGTCATCATTATCTCCAACTATCTGAAATTTCTTCAATTTCAGTAATATTAATATTTTTATTTTTAAGTATTATTTTAACAACATAAGAGAAATTTGAATCATGTGTTGAATTTGTACCAATCGTCCATTGGACAATTAGTGATGATAAGGTTTCATTAATATTAATAGCACAACCAGTACCATCAGTTGTTTTATTATTATTGAAATCTTGTACATCATATAATTTGTTTATATCTAACCATCCACTAATTCCCGGAAACTTGATAAATGCGTCATAATCAGCACCAATATTAGCTGTTGTTGATATTTTTAAAGTACCATTTGAATTGGCTTTATTAGCAGCATAAATGGGTCTATAATATATCTGATCATCATTTTGAAATGTTGTATAATCTGTATCATCACCAAATGAACTATAATTATCTTTTGCTATTTGTAATTTACCCATAAATTGTTGTGCATTATTTACAGTTAAATCTTGTGTGGAATCCCAAGTTCCAACAGCTGCAATAACATCTGCTCCATCATCAAAGTTTGTATGCTCTGGTAATCTATAATCTTCATCATTGAATGTTTCTTTAAGATATGTTGAATTTCCAGATACTGGATATGTATCAACTAATAGTTTAAGACTTGATGAAACGGTTGTTCCCCAATCAGTTGTAACTTTTCCAGCTTTAGCATATAGTGTAATATCCATAGTATGAGTATTGATACCATTGTAGTTTATTATATAGTTATCAAGATTAATTATATCATCCCAAAATGGAATTGTTTCACCTGCTAAACTTGATGCATTATCATTCCAAGCAACCATACCAGCATCTGTATGACTAGCAGTCAAGCTTATTGGTTTATCCCAATAAGTATTAGAAAAAGCATTTTTTACATACAAACTTGTTTTGAATGTTATATTAGAATTTAAAAATTCGACACCGGACACAAATTTTGTATCAGCTGATTTTAATACAAATTCTGTAAGAGTAGTTTCAACTTCATCTTTATTTGGGTCATAAAAGATTTCAGATAAATTTGTATCATAATCACCACCAGGAATATCTTTATGTTTAACATAAAAAGTATGTCTTCCTGCTTCTATACTAGATTGTCCAGAAAGTGTTCCAATATTTACAATGCCATCACCTTTTTGCCACTTCTTGAAATCATTATATCTTTCAACATTATTAACAGTTAGGAAACCTGTTGAACTTCTGTAATTTAGTTTATTAGGGTTTGCAGTAATTGTAGAAACAGTTCCATCACTTGCCGTAACATCTTGATTTATTTCAGGAACATAACCTTGTGTAACACCATAATAATCTCTACTTGGTTCATTAAAATTAGAATATAAATCAATACCAGAATCTACTGGTGAGTTATCATAATACCCAACTATCTGACCTTGATCAGCTTTACCAAATTGTGATTGCTGTATATCTTTAACAACAAATCCAGCAGTAGGGAGAGTTGCAGTTAAATTATCATCGATAATAATATAATTAATATAATCACCCTCATTAACACCTTCTAATCTTATCGACTGACCATTATCATTTCTTTTAGCTATTTTACCCGCTTTAAATCCATGTGTAGTCGAAACTATTAAATCACCATTAAGTGGGGTTGCTTCTGGTGGCGCCATATCTTTAAGAGCCTCATTAATTTCATCAACTGCATCTGAAACTTTTGTTGCACTATTGAAATTAAATAATCCATCTGGATAATATTCACCATCTCTAGCGAATCCTATTTCATCAGACCCCAA
>Ga0114934_10002677_pt1 | contig 11361 bp, 12 predicted proteins | sample 4SBtaG_2_FD_99695 | JGI IMG/M metagenome (GOLD analysis project Ga0114934, IMG submission 99695) | Deep subsurface microbial communities from Kolumbo volcano to uncover new lineages of life (NeLLi) - 4SBTROV10_white metaG | ecosystem: Environmental > Aquatic > Marine > Volcanic ...
GGATGCACCACAACTACAACCGCTTCGGCGGGGTCAAGGCCGACCTCCCCCAGGGCTTCGTCGGGGAAGCTAATAAAGTGCTGGACATCCTCGAGCGGAAGATCGAGGAGTATGCCGCTTTCCTGAGCAAGAGCGATACCTTTCTCATGCGGACCAAGGGGGTGGGGATCCTCCCCCAGGAGACGGCCATCAATTGGGGGGTGACCGGGCCGATGCTCCGTGCCTCCGGGGTCAAGTTCGATATCCGCCAAGCCGAGCCTTACTTCGCCTATGGGGAGGTGGAGTTCGACATCCCCGTCGAGGAGGCCGGGGATACCTATGCCCGCTACCTCGTGCGGATGGAGGAGATGCGCCAGTCCTGCCGGATCATCCGGCAGGCTCTAAAGAAGATGCCCCAGGGCCCGGTGATCGTCGAGGGGCTGGAGAAGGGAAACCAGTTATTAATCAAGCCAGAGGGAGAGCACTATTCGCGGGTCGAGGGGCCGCGGGGGGAGATCGGGATCTATGTTATCGGCCAGGGGACGACCTTCCCCTATCGCGTGAAGCTCCGCTCGCCCTCCTTCCAGAACCTCTCCGTCTTCCCCGAGATCGTCCGCGGGCTGATCATCCCCGACTTGGTGGCGACCAACGGGAGCCTGGACCTCGTGATGGGGGATGTCGACCGATGAGCTGGGCCAGGGTGGGCATCTATATCGGCGGCTCTTTGGGCGTGTTTTTAACATTCTTCACCGCCGGTGGGGTCCTGACTTACGTCTTTAGGAAACTATTCGCCGACTTCGGCCAGCGCTGGGGGCCGAACCGCGCCGGGCCCTTCGGGATCTTCCAATTCATGGCCGACGGGGCCAAGCTGATCTTGAAAGAGGATATCATCCCCTCGCAGGTTGAGGAGTGGGGCTTCCGGATCGCGCCCTACCTCGCCTTCGTCCCCGCGGTGATCGCCCTCTCGCCGATCCCCTTTGGGAAGGGATTACTGCTGACGGACGTCCGCATCGGGCTGATCCTGATCTTCGCCCTGGCGGCGCTCGCCCCTCTAGGAGAGATCGTCGCCGGTTGGGCCTCCAACAACAAATACTCCATGCTCGGGGGCCTGCGGGCTGCGGCGATGGACGTGGCCTATGAGATTCCCCTGCTCATCTCGGCCGTGGCCGTGATCATGCTCGCCGGGAGCGCCAACACCAAGGAGATCGTGGCCGAGCAGGGCCACCTCTGGTATGCGATCTATCAACCCCTGGGCCTCTTCATCTTCTTGGTGACGATGATCGGGAAGATTGGCGTCATTCCCTTTGACCTGCCGGAGGCCGAATCGGAGCTGGTGGCGGGTTATGTCACCGAATACAGCGGGATGCGGTTCGGCTTCTTCTTCGTGGCCTTATTTGCGAACGTCTTTTTCATCTCCGCCCTGGCGGTGACGCTATATTTCGGCGGCTGGCAGGGGCCCTGGCTGCCGGGAATCGTCTGGTTCATCATTAAGTCCACCGCCCTGATGTTTTTGGTCTTCTGGATTTGGAACTCCCTCCCCCGAGTGCGGATCGACCAGTTCCTCGAGATCAACTGGAAGGTCCTCTTCCCCCTCTCTTTAATAAACCTATTGATCACGGTGGCGGAGGTGCTCGGCTGATGGCCATTCGTATCCCCCTGATTGGGGCGCTGCGGGGGATGGGCATGACGTTGAAGAACTTCCTCCGCCGCGGGGTGACCGTCGGGTATCCCGAGCGGCGAGACGAGCTCCCGCGGAGGTTCCGCGGGCGGCTCTTTTTGGATATGAACATCTGCGTCGGCTGCGCGATGTGCGAGGAGGCCTGCCCCAACAGAGCCCTGCGGATGGTCGAGTGGGGCGATGTGGCCAGGCCGGGGAAAGAGTTCGGCCATCCGGCGGCGCCGCGGGGAGAGGTGAAGCTCCACCCCTCGTTGGAGATCGCCATGTGCACCTACTGCGGCTGGTGCGAATACGTCTGCCCCACGGGGGCGATCCGCCACTCCCATGACTTCGAGCTGGCCCGATACGACCGCGACCACTTCCTCCGCTCCCCCGAGGAGCTGGGGGTCCTCGAGCCCAAACTTCAAGAACTGAAGGCCAAGCAGGCCGAGGAGGAAGCAGAGGGGGTCGACGGATGAGCCTCTTCATCATCGTCTCGCTATTCACGATCGGCTCAGCAATCATGACGGTGAAGACGCATACCTTGACCTACAGTGCCCTGTGGCTGGCGGCAACCTTAGTGGGGGTGGCCGGTCTATTCTTGACCCTGGGAGCGCAGTTCCTCGCGGTGATCCAGGTGATCGTCTATGCCGGGGCGGTCGTCTCGTTGATCTTATTTGCGATCATGTTCGCCCAGCACCGGGAGGGGAGATGAGTAACCTGAGACGGCTCATAGCCGGAGTATTCTTGGCCATTCTGATCTCGCTGCTCTTGACCCCTGCTGGCTGGCGAGTCCTCCCCCAAGGCGTGGAGAGCTTCTTCGGAATCGGTCAAGCTATTTTCAACAATTATCTTCTCCCATTTGAGGTCCTCTCAGTGCTGCTATTAGCGGCGCTGGTCGGGGCGGTCTTCCTGGCGAAGCGGGAGGGCTCCTGATGGCTCCAGTAGCGGGTTATGTCGCCGTCAGCGGGGTCCTGTTCGCCATCGGGATCTGGGGTTTATTGACATCGAGGAACGGGATCAAGATCCTGATCTGCGTCGAGATCCTGCTCAACGCGGCCAACATCAACCTCGCCGCCTTCTCTAGCCTCTGGAGGAGCCAGGCGGGCTATGTCTTCGTCCTATTTTCAATTGCGCTGGCTGCGGCGGAGGCTGCCGTGGGACTCTCAATCTTGATCGCCCTCTTCCGCAAGGTCCACTCGATCGACCTAGGGAAGGTGCGGAGGCTGAGGTGGTAAGGCCGAGATGATTGAATATGCCTGGCTAATCCCCTGCTTCCCCTTGGCGGCCTTCCTGTTGATCGCCGCCTTCGGCCGGGACTGGCGCGAGGGCGGCGGCTGGGTCGCCGTCATCGGTAGTTCTCTCTCCTTCGTCTTCTCCATCCCCGTGACCGTCGAGGCTTTGCAGGGCAAGACCCTGGAGCTCGACCATACCTGGTTCACCATCGGCTCCTTCCAGTTCAACCTGGGGATCTATGTCGATACTTTAACCGCGTTGATGCTCGTCGTGGTCAGCACGATCTCTCTTTTAATTATCATCTACTCCATCGGCTACATGCATCGCGAAGGGGTGCGTAAACCCAGGTATTATGCTGAGATCTCCCTGTTCATCGGGGCGATGCTCGCCCTGGTCCTGGCCAATAATTATCTAGAACTTTACATATTCTGGGAGCTGGTCGGCCTCTGTTCCTATCTCTTGATTGGCTTCTGGTTCGAGCGGCCGGCGGCAGCGGCAGCGGGGATGAAGGCCTTCATCGTCACCCGCATCGGCGACCTCTTCTTCTTATTCGGGCTGATCCTGCTCTATACGAATTTCGGGACCTTCAATTTTCTCAAATTATTCGGGACGGTGGTCGGGCCAGAGCAGGCCGGATTATTAAGGATCATAACTTTCCTGATCTTCATGGGCGCAGTAGGCAAGTCGGCCCAGTTCCCGCTCCATATCTGGCTCCCTGACGCCATGGAGGGCCCCTCGACCGTCTCCGCGCTGATCCATGCAGCGACGATGGTCAAGGCCGGGGTCTATCTGGTTGCCCGCTCTTATCCCCTGTTCGTCCACTCGCCGCCGACGATGCTGCTCGTCGCCGGGATCGGGGGGGTCACCGCACTGTTCACCGCGACGATGGCCCTAGTAAATAACGATATCAAGCGTATTTTAGCCTTCTCCACCATCTCGCAGCTCGGCTATATGATGCTCGGCCTGGGGGCGAGCGGCTATCTCGTCGCCCTGGGGTCGGCCACGGCGGCTCCAGGGTATTCGGCCTCGATGTTCCATCTGCTGAATCATGCATTCTTCAAGGCGCTGCTCTTCCTCGGCGCGGGCGCGGTGATGCACGGCCTCCACGATGAGCTCGATATCAGGAGGATGGGCGGCCTCCAGCGGAAGATGCCGATCACTGCAGCGACGATGCTGATCGCCGCTCTGGCCATCTCAGGGATTCCGCCGTTCTCGGGATTTTGGAGTAAAGATGCCGTCCTCGATGCGACGTTCGCCGCCGGGGGGCAGAACTGGTTCATCATGCTCCTCTGGCTCTTTGGAGTAATCACAGTCTTCTTGACGGCATTTTACATGTTCCGCTGGTGGTTCCTCGTCTTTGGCGGGAGACCAAGATATGAGGGCGAGGCCCACGAGTCGCCGCCGATCATGACCGGGCCGCTCGCCGCCTTGGCCGGGTTCGCTGCCATTTCGGGGATCGCCCTCTTCGGGCTGCCCAAATTCCTCCACTACGGCGCGCTCCACCTGGTAGGGGCGCAGGAGCTCTTAGGCGAGGTCTTCATCAACCCCTTGACCTATCTCTCACTGATTCTCGCCCTGGGCGGGATCCTCCTGGCCTGGGTCGTCTACCAACGGGAATGGTTCAAATGGGAAGCGATCTCCACGCCTTGGGGCCGCTTCCTCCACCGACTGCTGCTCAACCGCTATTATCTGAACGATGCCTACATCGGCCTGGCGAGGAATGGCGTCTACGGTTTCTCCATCATCGTCGATCTCTTCGACCGCTACATCATCGACGGCCTAGTGAACGGGATCGGCTGGGGGAGCCGCGGGCTCGGCCAGGAGCTCCGCCGGACGGTCTCTGGCTTCGTCGGGGATTATGTCGCCTGGATCGTTGGTGGGATCGTAATCATCTTATTGATCTACATCTTCGGAGGATTTTAAATGGGCCTGATCTCGATCTCGATGCTCATCCCCTTCCTGGGAGCCCTGGCGATCCTGGTGCTGGAGCTGGACGATAAGCAGGTCAAGCGGATCGCGCTGCTCGCCACGGCGATCCCCGCGGCAATCCACCTCTACATGTTCGCCCGGGTCGGCTTCGCCCCCTCGGGCTATCAGTTCGTGGAGAGTTACACCTGGATCAAATCTTTAGGGATGAGCTATAGGGTCGGCGTCGATGGGATCAGCATGCCGATGCTCTTCTTGACCTCGCTGCTCACCTTGCTCGTCGTGATCTTCTCCTGGGAGCAGAAGGAGCGGATCAGGCAGTATTTCAGCCTCTTCCTCTTCCTCGAGGTGAGCCTGATCGGGGTCTTCACCGCTTTAGACCTATTTCTGTTCTACGTCTTCTGGGAGTTTGTCCTCGTCCCGATGTATTTCATCATCGGGATCTGGGGCGGGCCGCGCAAGGAGTATGCCGCGATCAAATTCTTCTTATACACCTTCGCCGGCAGTGTCTTAATGTTGGTCGGCTTCATGGCGGTATACTTCGCCAGCGGGACGAGCTCCTTCGATTTAGAAAGATTGATCGGGGCGCGGAGCGCCTTCGGGTTGACCTTCCAATCTTTGGTCTTCGCCGCCTTATTCATCGGCTTCGCGGTGAAGATGCCTGTTGTGCCCTTGCATACCTGGCTCCCCGATGCCCACGTCGAGGCCCCGACCGCTGGCTCGGTGCTGCTCGCCGGGGTCCTATTAAAGATGGGCTCCTACGGACTGATCCGGATCGCCGTGCCGCTGCTGCCCCAGGGGGCGGAGCGGTTCGTCCCGGTGATGCTGGCCATCGGTATCTTAAGCATCCTGTATGGCGCGTTCGTCTGCCTCGCCCAACGGGATCTCAAAAGATTGGTCGCCTACTCCTCGATCAGCCATATGGGCGTCGTCCTAGTGGGAATCTCCACCCTCTCGCAGTTGGGAACGGTCGGGGCGGTCTACATGATGTTCGCCCACGGCCTGATCTCGGCGATCCTCTTCATGTCCGTCGGCTCGATCCAACATAGCGTGGGGACGCGGATCATCGAGCGCTTGGGCGGCCTGGCGCTGAAGATGCCCCGCGTGGGGGTGATCATCACCGCCGGTTTCCTGGCAGGCCTGGGGCTGCCGGGGATGGTCCAGTTCGCCGCCGAGATCCCCGTCTTCATCGCCACCTATCGGACCTTCGGGGTAATCCTGGCCCTGCCGATCTTAACGGTGGTCTTGACGGCCGGCTATGCCCTCTGGGCGATCGCCCGGGCGATGCACGGCCCCTTGAGCCCCCTCTCAACCCAGGCCCACGATGCCCCAACCTATGAGTTCTGGCCGATGCTCCTTTTAGTGATCCTGACAGTCCTCTTCGGGAGCGCGCCGGGGCTGATCATGGGAATGATCAACCACTCCGTGGAGGCGATCCTAGCACTATTATGACTGCCAAAGACCTGATCGGGGTCCTACCGGAGCTGATCCTCATCCTGGCCGGGATCATCTGCCTCTTCTCGCCCAAGAGGCAGATCAAATATCTCGCCTCGGGAGGGCTCATTGCCGGTCTAATCTCTTTAGCCTGGCTCCCGATGGGCCGGGAACTCTTCTTCGGGACGGTCAAGGTAGATCAATTCTCCTTCATCTTCGGGGCGCTCTTCATGTTCGTCTCTCTTTTGATAGTCCTCGGCTCGCCGGACTACATCAGGGGCGAGGGGAATGAGACCGAATATTACAGCTTAATTCTATTTGCCACTGCGGGAATGACCTTCGTCGCCTCGGCCGCTGATCTGATCGCCTTATACATCGGCTTCGAGCTCTCCAGCCTCTCCACCTACGCCCTGGCGGGGTTCTTCAAGCGGGAGGAGCGGTCGCTGGAGGCATCGATCAAGTTCTTCGTCATCGGAGCCCTATCATCGGCAATTGCTCTGTATGGGATCACCCTGGTCTATGGCGCGGCGGGGACGATGCGGATCGCGGAGCTCGCCGGGCGGCTAAGCCTGGGCGGGAACTCCCGGTTGATCGAGGAGCTGGGGATGCTTTTAATCTTGGCCGGGTTTGGGTTCAAGATCACCGCCGTCCCCTTTCACAACTGGGCCCCCGATACCTATGAGGGCGCACCGACGACCATTACTGCTCTGCTCTCCACCGGCTCGAAGAAGATGGGCTTCGCCGCCCTCTTTAAGATATTCCTGGTCGGCTTCATCGCCCTCAAGCTCCACTGGATCTATCTTTGGGCCGCCCTGGCCCTCCTGACGATGACCGTGGGAAACCTCGCCGCGCTCCCCCAGCGGAATATCAAACGATTATTGGCCTACAGCTCAATCGCCCAGGCGGGCTACATCATGATCGCCTTCCCCGTGGCGACGCGCTACGCCCTCGCCGGGGGGATCTTCCATATAATTACGCACTCCCTGATGACCGCCGGGGCTTTTCTCATCGTGGCCGCCCTCTCCAGCCGCGGCATAGGGGAAGAGATGGAGGAGTGGAGTGGGCTCTATAAACGGGCACCGCTTTTGGCCTTCTCCATGGCCATCTTTCTGCTCTCGCTGGCGGGGATCCCGCCGCTCGCCGGGTTCGCCTCCAAGTTCGTTTTATTTTCCAGCGCCGTCGATGCCGCCGTCGGGCCGCAGGGGCGAGGGTGGTTCCTCTGGCTGGCGATCATCGGGGTGCTCAACTCCGCCCTCTCATTCTACTACTATGCGCGGGTCATCCGCCAGATGTATCTCGTCAAGCCAAAAGATGAAGAGAAGATTGTCATCCCCTTCGGGGCCTTCCTCCCCGTGGGCCTGGCGCTGGTCCTGGTGATCCTGATCGGCCTCTATCCCAACCCCCTGATCAGCTTCGGAATGCGGGCCGCTGGCTCCCTCTTCACCTCCGCGCCCTCCCTCCTCCCACCCCTCCCTTGACCTGCGAGGGTGATCTGTGCTACAATGCTAGTCGATAAATCCGAGAGAAGGAGGTGAAAAGTATGAACGGCAGAGGTTTAAGGTTATTTGCCGTGCTCAGCCTGGCCATCGCCTTGGCCATCGGCGCAAGCATCATCCCCCAGGCCCAGCAGAAGCCCTATACCGTCTGCTCCGACATCCCCTGGGACCCCTTCGAGATGGTCACGACGCAGGCGAGCGGCCAGGCGCAGTATTTCGGGTTTGACCTGGACGTGATGCGCGCGATTGCGATCGTCGAGGGCTACGAGGTCAAGATCCAGAATCTGGCCTTCGATTCGATCATCCCCGCGATCGGGGCCGGGAAGTGCGACATCGGGGCCTCGGGGTTCACGATCACTGCGGAGCGCGAGAAGGTCGTCGACTTCTCCAATCCCTACTACCTCTCGAATCAGGCGGTCGTGATCCGCAAGGACTCCGGATTGAATGTCGTCACAGCACTCAACGGGATGGGCCCGACGAAGACCATCGGCGCGCAGCGGGGCACGACCGGCGCGGACTGGGTCCAGACGAACCTGATCGACAAGGGCATCCCAGTCAAGCTCAATCTCTATGAGACCTATCCGCTGGCAATCCTCGATCTGGTCAATAAGCGGATCGACGCCGTCATCCAGGACGAGCCGGCCTCTAAGGCCTCGGTAGCGTCCTTCCCTAAAGATCTGACCGTCGCTGGGATCCTCATGACCTATGAGTATTTCGGCTTCAACGTCGCCGAAGGCGATCCCCAGGGCCTGCTGTCCAAGATCAATAAGGGCATGGCCCAGCTCGGCCTCCAGGACGTCAAGACCGCGGCCGGGTGGGATCTAAGGGTCTCCCCGAATACTCCATGGGACGATCTGATGACGGCCTACTTTGGCCCGTCCTCGGATACGATCGAGGCCGCCTGGCTGGCCTGCAAGGACAAGCTGCTGAGCGCCACGGACATGGACGGCATAGCGGACTACGCCAGTTGCATGGCCACTGAGGTGAGCAAATAGGTTCTAATGAGGGAGAGGGGTGCAGCCTGCCCCTCTCCCTCGTGGTCCAAGGAGGGTGAGCTCAAGATCGAAGGTTTAATCACTGTCGGGCGGAGCCTGCCGGACCTCCTCGGGGCTACCCTGATCAATATCGAGCTGTTCCTCGCCCTGATCCTGCTGGGCTTTCTGGTGGGGATCATCATCGCCCTGCTCCAGGTCTATGGAGGTGGGTTCTGGAGCGCGCTCGCCTCAGCCTGGGAATGGTTCTTCCGCGGCGTCCCTGCCCTGGTGTTGCTGGTCTTGTTCTTCTATGGCTCCTCCGAGTTTGGGCTCAGCCTCGCTCCATTCACTGCCGCCGCCCTGGCGCTGGGCTTCCGCTCCTCGGGTTATCAATCGCAGATCTTCCGCGGGGCGATCCAGTCGATCCCCCCCGGCCAGATGATGGCCGCCCGCTCCGTGGGCCTGAGCCGCCTCCAGGCGATCGCCAACATCATCCTCCCCCAGGCGCTCCGCCTGGCAATCCCCGCCTGGTCGAACGAGTTCTCCTCGGTAATTAAGGATACCACGCTGGCCTACGCCGTTGGGGTCAACGGAGTCCTCCGTCATGCCCGCTACATCATGGTCCGCCACTACGAGCTGGCGATGCTCGCCTACATCACCGTGGCCCTGGTCTTCCTCCTCCTGACCTATGGCGGCAATTGGCTTCTAGGTCTTGTGGAGCGCCGCCTAGCGCTCCCCGGATTCCAGATGAAGGGGGGGCGAGGCCAGGAGGCCCTCAGCCGATGAATATTATTTTGAAGGTCGAGGACCTGCACAAGCGCTATGGGAGAGAGGAGGTCTTGAAGGGCGTCTCCTTCGAGGTCCAGAAGGGCGAGACGAAGGTGATCATCGGCCCCTCAGGGACGGGGAAGAGCACCATGCTCCGCTGCATCAACCAGCTCACCCCGCCGGATAAGGGGCGGATCTGGCTCGACGGGGTGGAGGTGACCCATCCCAAGACGAACATCAATACGGTCCGTGCCCAGATCGGCTTCGTCTTCCAGGATTTCAACCTCTTCACCCACCTGACGGCCTTAGATAACGTCCGCCTGGGACTGCTCAAGGTAAAAAAATTGGTTAAAGAGAGGGCCACGGAGGTCGCGGTGGAGGAACTCCGGCGCGTCGGCCTGGCCGATAAGACCGAGGCCTATCCCGCGGAGCTCTCCGGGGGCCAGCAACAGCGGGTCTCGATCGCCCGGGCGCTGGCGATGGACCCCAAGGTAATCTTATTCGATGAGCCGACCTCGGCCCTCGATCCGGAGTTGATCGGCGAGGTCTTGACGGTGATGATCGACCTGGCAAAGAGTGGGATGACGATGGTCGTCGTCTCCCACGAGATGGGCTTTGCCAGATCAGTGGCCGACGAGATCATCTTCATGGAACATGGGGTGATCGTGGAGCAGGGCTCACCGCAGCAGCTCTTCTCCCACCCCCAACACCCCCGGACGGGAGAATTTTTGCATAAGATCACCGAGCTCTATGGGGAGACGGGCTGATGCACCATCTGGTCTTCGAGTGGTCCTGGCTCCCCCAGCTCGCCCAGGGGCTGACGATCACCTTGGAGATCACCGCCACCTGTATCGCCATCGGGATCGTCCTGGGCCTGCTTTTGGCCATCGGCCGGGTCTATGGGAAGCATATCTTTTATTGGCTCTCCAGCGCCTACGTCCAGTTCTTCCGCGGGACGCCGATTCTAGTGCAACTGTTCACGATCTACTATGGCCTCCCCAGTTGGGGGGTCAGGTTATCGCCCTTCATCTCCGGGGTTCTGGCCTTGGGGCTCAATACCGCCGCCTACCAGGCGGAGTATTTCCGGGGAGCGATTCAGGCGATCAGGGCCGGCCAGATGCTCGCCGCCCGCTCTATCGGAATGACACTGCCGCAGGCGATCCGCTATGTCATCCTCCCTCAAGCCTTAAGATTGGTCATCCCGCCGTGGTCGAATGAGCTGATTCTAATGCTCAAATACTCCTCGATCGTCTACATGGTCACGGTGATGGACCTCATGGGGGTGGCGATGACAATCACTTCGCGGAACTTCAGATACTTAGAGGTCTTCATCGTCGTCGCCTTGATGTATCTCGCGCTCGTGCTCATCATCTCGCGGCTCCTGCGGATGCTCGAGCGGAAGGTGCGGATCCCGGGCCTCGGCGTGGAGCGTCGGTAAGGACTATTTATGTGCGCAGCTTGGGATCGGCCACATCGCGGAGGCCGTCGCCCAGCAGGTTGAAGGCAAAGACCGCCAATAATATGGCTAAACCGGGGAAGACTGAGACCCACCAGGCATCGGTGAGGTGAGACATCCCCGCACGGATCATATTCCCCCAGGTCGGCGTCGGCGGGGGGACGCCGAGGCCGAGGAAGCTGAGGTTCGCTTCCAGGCGGATCGCCGTCCCCACCCAGAGGGTCCCCATGACGAGCAGGTCCCCGAAGATGTTTGGTAGGATATGCTTGCCGAGCAGCCGCAGGTCGCTCACGCCGATCGAGCGGGCTGCCGAGATGTAATCCCGCTCCTTCAGCGCCAGGGTCGGGGCATAGGCCAAGCGGGTGAATCGCGGAGCGAAGAGCAGAGAGATTGCCAGGATCAAATTGAGCAGACCCGAACCGAGGACGACCATGA
>Ga0114934_10002678_pt1 | contig 11357 bp, 12 predicted proteins | sample 4SBtaG_2_FD_99695 | JGI IMG/M metagenome (GOLD analysis project Ga0114934, IMG submission 99695) | Deep subsurface microbial communities from Kolumbo volcano to uncover new lineages of life (NeLLi) - 4SBTROV10_white metaG | ecosystem: Environmental > Aquatic > Marine > Volcanic ...
ACTTTAATTTCTATATCTGTTCCCTGCACAGCTATGCAAGCTATGATTTTTGGTATTTTAGGTCGCTATGGTTTTAAAGTTATTTTTATGGTCTATTTTGTATTATTCATTGTTTGGTTAATTGTAGGATTTGCTTTGAATAAAATTATGAAAGGATTTTCTCCTGAGCTTCTAATTGAAATTCCACCATATCGCTTTCCCCCACTTACTATACTTTTTAAAAAACTTTATTTTAGAATTAAAGGCTTTTTAATTGAAGCTGTCCCAATTGTTTTAATAGGAATTTTTTTTGTAAATATTCTATATATCCTTCATGTCTTTAATTTTATTACCAACATAACAGCTCCAATATTTAAACATCTTTTAGGTTTACCAAAAGAAGCTGTCATAGGAATTGTATTAGGATTTTTAAGAAAAGATATTGCTATGGGAATGCTGTTGCCACTGCAAATGAATCTTCATCAACTATTTATCTCAACAATCGTGTTAGCCATGACTTTCCCCTGTATTGCAACATTCACTGTTATGCTAAAAGAATTAGGGTTAAAATACTTAATCTATTCTATGTCTATTATGATAAGTTTAGCTCTTATTGTAGGTACTATTCTTAATTACAGCAAAATTTTTATTTAAAAAAAAGATTTTCTTAAAGCAACAGTAATTTTATCAATCTCGTGTTTTTTTAAATTAGGATAAATAGGAAGAGAAAGAGAATTATTTACAGCCATTTCTGTATTGGGGAAGTTTTTTTTATCTAAACCTAATAATACATGAAGCGATTGAGGAATAGGAGCTATTGTTTCAATTTTATGTTTCTTCATAAAATGAATGGTATTATCTAAACTTTCTTGAATTTTAACAATATAACGAAAATAGGTATTATAACGATCTGCAGCTAGACTATAAATGTCTATATTATTTTTTGTAAAAATTTTATCATATTCTGAAGCAATGTGTTGGCGCTTTTCAATAAATTTTGGCAAAAACTTCAATTGAGTTACACCTAAAGCAGCAGACAAATCAGATAATTTATAATTATATTTAAGACTATAAGTTTCCATTTCATAATACCTAATTAAATCTCGCATGAAAGCTGTTGTATTTTTATTATTAGTAAAAATAGCTCCACCCTGGCCAGTTGTAATCATCATTTCATCTGTAAATGAAGCAATGGCAATAGTTCCCAATGATCCAACTCTTTGTTCTTTAAATTCAGCACCTAAGGCCTCAGTTATATCTTCGATTATAGGAATTTTAAATTCCAAAAAAGGATTAATATCAACAGGGAATCCGAATAAATGCGGAATGTAAATAGCTTTTACTTTAGGATTAATTTTCTTTTTAACTTCTTCATAATTTATACCGTAATTATTATGATTAATATCTACAAGAACAGGTTTGGCACCTATATAAGACAAAGCATGAAGAATAGAAGGATGTGCATAAGAAGGCACAATCACTTCATCTTCTTTCTGAATACCTAATCCAAGCAAAGATAAATGCAAAGCCGATGTTCCAGAGTTAACAACAACGGAATATTTAATATTCAAAAATTGTGATAATTTCTTTTCAAAATCTTTTACATTTCGATATTTAGAAGGACCAAATTTATCTGTTAGCATGGTCTCTAAAACAGCTTCCAAGTCTTTTCTAAAAATAGTAGCTTTACTATGAGAAATTTGCATTTTCTATCCTTTTAAATTTTGTTAGAATATACTATTTTTTTTCGTCTCAGTCAAATATTTTTATTATGATTATGAATAAGTCACACTCTACAAAATCTCGCTATGATCAGCAAAAAAATTCTTTTTTTGACTATTTTTATCCAATTTATTTCTATATTTATACACCAAACTAAAAAATTTAAACTAAATCCTTTGTATAGAAAAATTATCCAAAATATTTTTATTACTACTAATGATCTTGACTTTAAGCAAGTTAGAAATACATATAATGCTATGGCTCATTTCATTTATTGATTCTTGCTGTATAGAAATTTTTTTTTGGCCAGATAAAAAATTGATAGTAGCTTGATTATTTGATATATTAATGACAAATTCTCCCAATGGGCCTATATTAGTAATTTTTTTATCTATATCCATAGCATACGTATTAGTTCTCTTGTCTGTTTGTACATATAAGTACGTCCTTTGTTTATCATATTTATTAAAAAAATAAAAAAAAGTAGATATAAAAATTAGTACAATAATAATATAATCTAAAACTGTCATATTACTTTCCCTTTCCATAAAAATTCATCATCAAGCCATAACTCATAATTTGCTTTTTCTAAATCTTCAAAAAAAACAATTGAATTTTGATCTAAAATAGAAACTATTTTAAAAAGGTTATGATTTTGATAAAGACGAATGTTTCTATTAGATAAATCTTTTGTTAACTCTAATTTTATAGAAAATTTCTTTTTTGATACAAAGAAAAAATTTAACTCTCCACAAAAAACAGGAAAATTTAAACTAGTAATTTTTCTTTTTTTATCTCCTCTAAATTCAGGAGAAAAAATTAATTTAGGAAAAGGAATAAAATCCCATTTTTTAATAGAAAAGAAATTAGTCTTAAGTTTTATTACAGATTTTTTGATTTCTTGCGGTTGCAAATTTTTCAATAAGCCCTTGTCACGCAAAAGATCCGAATAAGCAGCAGAACAATAATCACAGGACAGTAGATGGTCTTCAAAAGCTTTTGTTTCACTAGAAGATAATTTGTTTTCAGCATAAAGAGCCAAACGAGTTTCGTTAAATTCAGAACATCTTTCAGTAGGTTTGCTTTCTGAATATAAATTTTCATATAAAGCCATTAATTGATTAGTACAGATTTCACAAGAGGTTAAGTGACGAATTTCTTTCTGGGAGAGACCGTTGGAGAAAGCATTAAACAACTCCTTTAATGTAAGATGCTTCATTTGTCTATCTCCTGATTATAAAATTTATGAATCTTAATTTTAATTCTAAACATATAATTTTTTACAGTTTGAATATCTAAATTTAAAATTTTCCCAGCTAATGAATAGGGAATATTTAATTTCATCTTACTCAAACTATCCTTAAATTTTGATAACCTTTTTTTGGCCTTAACAATTTTTATATGATCACTATCTTCTTTCTCTAGTTTTAAAATTTTAAAATGTAAAATCTGCATTTTAAATAATAATTTATTCCGTTTTTCTATAATTTTTATTTTACTTTTTTTGTATTCCTCAAACAATTGTTTTCTGAAAATTGAATCATTCTGAAAATAATCTAATGTTAAATCAGAAAACAAAACTGTCATAACTTTTTTTTGCATATAAGTCAAATTATGATTAAGATAGTCTTTTAAAGTTTTTTCTCCTTTAGAAGGAATCTTTTTCTGCTTCTCATCCCAATCTTTAAATTGAGTTATATCAGAAATATCATATATTCTGTCAGGAAATTGTTTGATAATAGGTGACGTTTTTAATTCCATTTCTTTTTTCTTTTTGATAAAATTATAATATCTATTTCTTAATACGATTAAAAACCATGTTAAAAAAGTAGCAGAAGAAGGTTCGTACTTAGATAAAATATGAGGGAGCTCATTTAAAATTTTAGTCAAAAATTCGGCCCCAACATCCTCAGTTTGACTGTAAGATTTTATCGGATAATAATAAATATACAAAGATAATTTTTTTTTAATTGAATCAAGCAAAGCCATGGAATAATTCTGATTATATGAAATAATTAATGTTTTTATTTTTTTATCATTTATCATAATCAAGTTTTAATAGGGGATTTCCTAACAAGGTATACTGCATCCATAAGGGGTTATTATTTTCATAAAAAAATTGTTTTGTATTCAACAGGGCTCTACCAATAGTCTGCTTTTTTAAAAGATTAGAATAAAAAAGATAAGCAAAGGAAGACTCCTCTTTTAGTATAGGCACAAGACTACCAAGCCATGCCAAAAGATTAGAATGAAATAACTTAAAAAAATTTTCATAAGAGTTTTTAGAAAAAAAATCTGCATTACATGAATTAGAAAAAATAAATTCAGGCAAAAATTCATAATCAGAGATAAAAATTTTAGATTTTTTTTCTTTCCATATAAATGATGATTTTGAATTTATGGAATGACCCGTAAAGTGAACCCATTTATGCTCTTTTAAAATTTTATATTGCAATTTTTTATTAAAAACATATAGCGAAGAATATTTATTTTTTTTTGTAAATAACTTTTGTATATTCTGATTTTCTTTGATAAAAGTTCTATTTTTAAAAGAAAAAAATCCAAAAGAAAGATATTTATAAGCTATAGGGGAACTTGGGTGCTGTGTCATAAGACGTGAAAATGGAGAATTTAAAAATAAAAAATTATTGTCAAAAAGAAATTCGAAGGGAACAAAAAAAAGAGAAGAAGATAAATGAAATGAAAGATAAAAATCTTTATGTTCTTCAAAATATGTTGAAAAAAATTTTTCTTGGAAAATTTTTCTAAAAAGACTTTGGCCATAAAGCTGTAAAGATTTTAATTGTAACGAGTATATTTCTTGATTCTTCTGACAAATTGTATCTTGAATATTCTGACTCAAAGACTGAATTTTTTTTAAATCAACACTGTATTTAGTTTTATAAACAAAAAAAGTAGGATATGTATTTGTCAGTGAAAGAGTGAGCATCTTTTTATTGAGAGAAAGATGAAGTACATTTGGAGTTAATTGAGGTTGATTAATTTTGTATAAATCTTGCAAAAGCAATTGTTCTTGTTGAGAAGTAATTTTTGTTGTTTTGCCTTTATGAAGAGGTATATAAAAATCTTCTGAAACCGCAAGACCGCGTCTGTTAGAAAAAACAATTTTATCTTTTTTTAATATAAGAGGACCATAAATTTTTTTAATATCTTCAAAAAAGACAAAAGCAGAAGTTTGTTTTTTGAGAAGAGTAGTAGAAAAAGATTTTAAGGAAACAAGGGGCTTAGGGCTTTGCTCTTGATAAAAAATATAGCCCATAAGATATCAGCTTGTTTGAGAAATTTTTATTTTTTTTGAAAAAACGCCTTCTTGCACTAATGTTAAAATGAAAATATATAAAAAAGAAGTTGCGTAAATTAAAAGAAAAGGAACTGCTAATAATCGATGAAAAACAAATCCTACAAAAACACCATATAAGGCGTAGAGCCCTAAAAATAGTTCTAAGAAAGATATAAAAGAAATTGAAATTTTATAATTTGAATTTTTCCAAGATTGTTTTTTTGATTTAATTCCTAATTTAGGAGTTCTAATAAATTCTGATTTTTTTCCTATAATAGCTTCAAGAAAAGCATGAGTATTATTTATGGCAATTCCAGTTCCAACTAATGTCATAAGAGGTACCCATTTAATCTTCTTTTTCCAGTTATCATAAAGAATATATTGAGAAAACCCATAAAAAACAAAAGGACCAAATGTAGCGATGCCAAAAAAAGTAGCAATCATAAAAAGCCCCACATAATGACTAAACAAAAAATTCATATGCATGGCTGGTACAGTGAGCAAAACATTTAAAACCATCAAGGGATGTATAGAGTAGTAAGTTAAATGTACTAAGGCTTCTAACTTTACAAGAAAAGGTTGTTTTGACTTTAAAATTTTTCCCATTAATTTAACACCTGTTTGAATAGAACCTTTGGCCCAGCGAAATTGCTGTGATTTATAGGCTGATACTTGAACTGGAAGTTCAGCAGGATTCACAACATCTTTGATATATTTAAATTTCCAACCTTTTAATTCAGCTCTATAACTTAAATCAAAATCTTCTGTAAGCGTATCATCTTGCCAATTTCCAGCATCAATGATGCATGTTTTTCTCCAAATACCAGCAGTCCCATTGAAATTCATAAAAAAGTTACTGCCACTCCGAGCAACTTGATCTATAATGAAATGACCATCTACTCCAATAGCTTGGGCTCTTGTGAGAAGAGAATAATCAGCATTAACATGGCCCCATCGTGTTTGAACCATGCCAATTTTAGAATCTTCTAAAAAATAAGGAACAGTAGCTTTAAGAAAATTTTTTGCAGGCAAAAAATCGGCATCAAAAATAGCTAAAAACTCACCTTTGGCTTTTACTAAACCTTCACGCAAAGCACCACCTTTATGACCTGTTCGTTTCGTTCTATGAAGAAGTTTAATATCGAAGCCAAGTTTTTTATATTTTTTAACTAGTTTTTTAGAAAGGTCAAGAGTTTCATCAGTAGAATCATCTAATATTTGAATTTCTTTTTTAGTCTTTGGATAATCCATTTCAATAACTTTTTTTACAAGACGCTGCAAAACATATTTCTCATTAAAAACAGGTAATTGTATTGTTACATTAGGATATTTTTTAAAAGAATATTTTTTAAGAGAACATTGGCTATAATGTTTTTTATAAAAATAAATCATAAAATAAGTATGCATACCATAAAGAAAAAGGAACAGAATATCAAGGAAATAGACGATTAAAAAGATAATAGTTAATAACATTTTATCCTCATTTTAATTTTATTGACAGTAAAGATAGTAAAAAAAAGAGATTTTGTCAAGGAAATTTTTTTTTATTGCTTTTTTAACATGGATTTAAACAAGATTTTAAAAAAAGAAATGAATTTTTCTTGCATAGATTGAGATAAAGAATTCCATTCCTCTATTGGCAAATATGTCGAAATATTATCTGATTTCAAATTATCAATATTTTGAAACCAATGCAACACTTTCTTTCTATTGAAATCCAAAACTGATTCTTCTGCATCTATTGTTTTTTGAGTATTAATCAATTCCTTACGTTCCCACTCATTTAATTGCTCAAACGCCTTAATTACTTTATCTTTATTAATGAGTTCAGTAGTGCTTAAATTTAAAATTTTAGATTCCGCATCAAATTGTTGTTTCGTCTCTATAAGTTCTTTACGAATAATATCATAAAAAATATCCCAAGCTTTTAACAAATTATCTCTTGTTGCAATTTCCTGTTGAGCCATTTTTCCCATTGATATTCTAGCTTTTATCTGCTGGTCTTTTTCAATTTGTTCTTTTCGGCTAAATTCTAAGGTCGACTCTTCAGCTTTTAAGACTTTTTCTTTATCTAACCGCTCTGTTCGGCTGAGTTCTTGAACCTTTTCATTAGCATCTAATATTTTTTTCGTTTCTAGTAATTCATTTCTAGAAAAATCACTGAATTGTTCAAAAGCTTCAATCGATTTTGAAGCCGAAATATAAGCCTTTTCATAATAGCAGGATGAAATATACAGATAAAGAGTCAAAGCTATTGTAGTCGCATTGTTTTTTGTTGGTTTGTTTAAAAAAAGTTTTTTGTTTTTTACAGTGGGGTTTATTTTTGAATCAAAAATAATGATAAAAGGAGAAAGTTTAACTGGTATAATTTTGTCTTTAGAAGAGGAAGTAACATAAAATATAACAGTATTTGGATTTATTAAATTTTTATCGTATAAAGCCAATTTTGTCTTATGAGAATCTTTTTTAAAAAGCTTTTTTAATTCGGAGTTTAAAAGAGCAAATTCCTTTTCTAAAGATGTAGAAAATAATACTGTTTTAGACATATTATAAATATATATATAATTTATGTATTTGTCAATTTTTTAAATTTCGAAAATATTCAATAGTTTTTTGTAATCCTTTATTCAATTCTATCTCAGGTTGCCAATTTAAAATTTCTTTAGCTTTTGTAATATCTGGTTGCCTTACTTTCGGATCATCTACTGGCAAATCTTGATATATAATTTTGCTATTGGAATTAATCATCTGTAAAACTTTTTGAGCAAAATTTAAAATTGTCCTTTCAGAAGGATTTCCCAAATTAACAGGTAAATGATAATCAGACAAAAGCAGCTTATTAATCCCTTTTACAAGATCATCAACATAGCAAAAACTACGAGTTTGGGAACCGTCACCATAAATAGTAATATTCTTATTTTCGAGAGCTTGATCAATAAAATTGGGAACAACTCTTCCGTCATTGAGTCTCATGCGAGGGCCATATGTATTAAAAATTCTTGCAATTTTTGTATCGATTTTGTGCTTTCTATGATAAGCTAAAACAATAGATTCGGCAAAGCGTTTAGATTCGTCATAGACACCTCTTGGACCAATAGGATTAACATTTCCCCAGTACTCTTCAGTTTGAGGATGAATGAGAGGGTCCCCATAAACTTCAGAAGTTGAGGCGAAAAGAAGAGTCGCATTTTTTTCTTTAGCTAAACCTAGCATATTATGGGTTCCTAACGAACCTACTTTTAAAGTTTTTATAGGATAGTTAAGGTAATCTACTGGACTAGCCAAAGACGCAAAATGTAATATATAGTCGATATCGTCATTTATTTGGAAAGATTTAGATATATCATGATTAATAAATTCAAAATTTTTATCCTGAGTAAAGGCCTCAATATTTTTCTCTGTGCCAGTAATTAGATTATCAATAGCAAAAACTTTGTAACCTTGCTTGAGATAAAATTCTGTTAAATGAGAACCAATAAAACCAGCTCCACCAGTAATAATAATTTTTTTAATAGCCATATATAATCCTTTACAAAAAAGTTAAAGAAAAATACTATATTATTTTTAAAAAACCAAATTTCTAATATAAAGAAGTAATCTATTTAATTGTTTCTCAATTATACGAAGATAAAAAAAAGGAATAACTCTTTCAAAACAGTATACACCATTTCAAAAAAATTATTCCTTTAAAATCTAAAACTTTTCTTTCTTACTTTTTTTTTCGAGTAGTTTTTCTTTTAGCAGGTGCTTTTCTTTTAGCAGGTGCTTTTCTTTTAGCAGGTGCTTTTTTCTTAACAGGTACTTTCGGTGCTTTAGCTAAAGCTGTGTCAACTTTTTTCAAACTGCCTTCGGCAGCTTTAAGCTCTTTGGAAAGTTTTGAAATTTTAGCTTTTAGTTGCTTTTTTCTAAAAGCCAATTGTTTTGCAGAAGTTGCCATAGTTCCACTCCTTTTTTTAAGATTATAAAATATACTATTATAGAATAAAAATGTCAAGTTTTAATTTTATTTTTATTATGTAAAAAATAAAATTAGAAATCTTTTTTTGAGATATAAGATCCTGCCTTGATGAAATTTTTAGCTTTTTTAGATTTTATTTTCAGATAATCTGAAGCTGGTAAGTTCTCCATAGGTCTAAGAGGAATAATATTTTTATTTGAAAATATATCGCCAATGTGAATATCTTTTGAAGCCACAAGACTTCGACGGCCCCAAAAATGTCCCTTCAATTCTGAAGATAAAGAATTTTTAGTATATTCTCCTGTAGTTAATAAAATTTGTTTGAAATTTTTTATATATTTTTTTAAATCAGATGGTGTGGCAGAAATTTTTTGGTCTGGCCCTTTTAATTTTTTATCAAGTGTGAAATGTTTTTCTATTACACTAGCACCTAGTAGAGCGGCATATAGCATAACTTTAATGCCTTTTGTATGATCTGAAAGTCCAATAGGTGTCTGAAAAGTATTTTGTAGAAAAGGAATAGACCAAAGATTTATTTTATCCGCAGGTGTTGGATATAAAGAAACACAATGAAGTAAAATAATTTTTGCATTCCATTTTTTTATAAAAGTCAAAGCTTCTTTTATTTCAGAAAGGTTAGAAGCTCCTGTTGATAGAATAATAGGTTTTTGTGTTTTTGCCACAGCCTCTAAAAGCATAAAGTTATTAATATCACCAGATGCTATTTTATAAAAAGACTGTTTTAAAGACTTTAAAAATTTCACAGCCTCAATATCAAAAGGAGTTGCAAGAAAAGAAATTTGATTTTTTGTGGAATATTCTTTTAAGCTAGCCACTTGATCTTTCGTTAAAGTATATTTAGATAGGGTTTTGGCTACAGCTGAGCCTTTTTTAATATACGGATTTATCAACTTATTCTTTTGAAAAAACTGAAATTTAACAGCATCAGCACCGCTTTCTTTAGCCGCCAGAATCATTTCTTTTGCCAAAGTCATGGAACCATTATGATTAATACCAATTTCAGCAATAAGAAAAGGTTTAGAAAAATTAGAAATAGATTTTTTTTCTATAATGATCTTTTTCATTTGATGTTATTTTTTTGAATTAAAAACACACGAGCCGGTGCTCCATCTGAATTTTTTATTAAAAGAGGAGCCCCAAAAAAATCATACACTCCTGGTTTTACTCTATAAAGATTTATTGTTTCAAGCAGAAGAATATTTTTTTTCATAAATTCTGTATGTGCAGGATGATTCCCACTATGAAATTTATCCACAGAGAGATAATCAATACCGATTAATTTAATATTCTGTTGTGCTAAATAACGAGCACTTTCTTTTGTAAAATGAACAAAATTTTTATAAAAAAGTTTGTTTCTTTGAAGATAGAAAGAATTAGATGTTTTAAAAAGAATTTTATCAAATTTTTTAAATTTGATTTTTTGAACATCTTCTAAAGCAATTTCTTTTTTATTTTTTATTTCTACGACAAGAGCTTTGCCAATAAAATAAGAAGGATCAATTTTATCTAGTGTTTTTTTTGAGGAAAAAATATGATAGGGAGCATCAAAATGAGTCCCATTATGTGAACCTATTGTAAGAACAGAAGTATTAGAACTTTGCCCTTTTTTTATAGAAGAAAAAATTTTCTTTTTATATTTTGCATCTCCGGGATAAATTATCATATTTGAATTTAAGCCATAAGTAATATCATAAATATTCATTATCACACTTCCTTATATTTTTTTCTGTAATAATAAAATCCATAGCAACATCTCTAGACTCTGCTGGCAATGCTTGACATGTCACTAATTCTGAAAAGCAAATCCCAACTAAGGTATAGAATTTTTTTGGAATTGTCAAATTATGAAAAAAGTGATCATAATATCCTTTACCATATCCCAAACGATTTCCAGTTAAATCAAATGCAAGTCCAGGCACAAAAAAAATAATTGACTCAGATGAACATAGAAATTTTAAATTTTTATTTTTTTTATTATCAGGTTCGAGAATATTATATTTCCCTGGTTTAAGTTGATTGTAATTTTTTATCTCATAAAAATCCATTTTAGAGTCACTTAAAATTTTTGGGTAAAAAAACCTTTTGTCTGGAAAATAATTAAAAAGATCTGATAAATCAGGCTCATTTTTATATGAAGCAAAAGAACAAAAAAAAGATTTAGTCATAAAAACTGAATTTCGTATCTCTTGAAGAATCCTTTGGTTTTTTTCTTGAATATTTTGCAAACTCAATCGTTTTGATAAAAAATTTTCTCTTAATTTAATTTTTTCATTCATCTTTTTCCTGAGCTAAGGAAAATTGAATGATAAAATTATTTAATTTTTGTTTGCGTATTTGTGATAATAATGTAAACTCAATGCCGTATTCCACAAATCC
>Ga0114934_10002680_pt1 | contig 11354 bp, 6 predicted proteins | sample 4SBtaG_2_FD_99695 | JGI IMG/M metagenome (GOLD analysis project Ga0114934, IMG submission 99695) | Deep subsurface microbial communities from Kolumbo volcano to uncover new lineages of life (NeLLi) - 4SBTROV10_white metaG | ecosystem: Environmental > Aquatic > Marine > Volcanic ...
AACGAGCAATTATCTTTTACCGCGTTGTTTTGCCATCTCTTCCATCCGCTTTTGGAAATTAGATTTCTTTTTATGAGTTTTCTTTTTGTTTTGTTCAATCTGTGCTCTTAATTTATTTTCATTAATAAATCGGCGGAACACAAACATTTGCAAGAGCGTTATAATATTTGCTAAAAAATAATAATAACTCAGTCCTGAAGAATAATTATTGAGAAATGCCATAAAGAAAATAGGCATGATATACATCATGGTTTTCATCCCGGGCATGCCACCTGCTTGAGCAGGATTCATTTGGTTTTGCATCCGGGTATAAAAAAACATGGAGATCGTCATTAATAGGGCAAATAAACTGACATGATCGCCATACATGGGAATATTAAAAGGTAAATGAAGTATGGAATCATACGATGAAAGATCCTTAGCCCATAGAAATCCCTGTTGTCTTAGCTCTATAGAAGTAGGAAAGAAACGAAACATGGCATAGAGAATAGGCATTTGGAAAAGCATAGGTAAGCAGCCACCCAAAGGACTTACACCGGCTTTCTTATAAAGTGCCATAGTGGCTTGTTGGCGTTCCATGGATTTTTCTTTCGGAATTTTCTTTTTTATTTCATCAATCTCTGGCTTGAGTACTTTCATCTTTGCTGACGACATATACGATTTGAAAGTAAATGGCAGAATAATAATTTTGATAACAATGGTTAATAGCAGAATAATAATGCCATAGTTTCCAATAAATTTGCTGAAAAAATTGAAAATAGGAATAACAATAAAACGGTTAACCCAACCAAAAATTGTCCATCCAAGATTGACCAGTTTTTGAAGTTCCAAATTGTCGTCATCACTTATTTTACTATATTTTCGTAGTGTATTGTATTGGTTGGGACCAATATAAAAACTCATCGGAATGGTTTGGTTTTGTCCCATATTATCAATGGGTAATATCATATTAGCATGAAATTTTTTGATATAATCTTTTTCTTCTAATTTTTTTTGGTCAATGACTACATTGGGGAAATAATTATTGGCAATAAGCACATTGGAAAAGAATTGTTGTTTAAATCCTATCCAACGGACTTTAGTTGACAGTTCTTCTTTATCATCACCGGAGGAAGATAGTTTATCTACATTGTCTTTGTAAGGTTTGTAGTAAATTGTCGTAAATCTGTTTTCAGTCATCTTACTTTTTTCCATCTCTCTAACATAATATGACCAGTCTAATGCCAGTGTATTAGTATTTTGTGCCAAGGTATTTTTCATGCCCACAAATTTCATTGTAAAGTTTACCTTGTAAGAATTTGGTGCAAGCGAATAAGTATATTCAATATATTTACCTTCAGTAGCGGTTAGGCGGAATGAGATTTCTTTGGCATTATCTGTAACCGATAAACTGTCTCTATCAGTAGAAGGAGTGAAAAATAGATTATCAGTGTTAATGCTCCGGTTTTGGTCAAAAAAGTTGAGACCAAAAATTGTAGAATCACCGGTAAATAATATTAATGGTTTTTTGTCATATGTTTTAAAATTCTTTAGTTCTGCTGAATACATTTTACCACCTTTAGTTGAAAAAGTTATTTTCAGAAATTTATTTTCCAAGGTGATAAATTTCTGAGTGTCTTGAGTAGCATGATAGAATTCCCCGTAGGCATTTTTTGCTTGCAGATTTTTTATTGAGTCATTTTTTGTCGTTAGCGAATCATTATTTTCTGTAATTACATCTTTTTTTGTTGTGGCATTGGCAATAGCTTGTTGTTTAGCAATATTAGCTTGCTTAGCTTGTTCTACACGGGCAATAGAATCCCGTTGTATTTTTAATTTTGCAATTTCTTCTTTTGAGGGTTGTGTATATATGCTATATAAGACCAATACAGCACCAATTAACAATATGCCAATAATTGTTTTTTTGTCCATAAAAATTAGTTGATTTCAGTTAAGATATGTTTAATAAATGTAAGAAATATTGGATGTGGGTTTAATACCGTACTTTTATACTCAGGATGAAATTGAACACCTACATACCATGGGTGTTTTTCAAGCTCTACTATTTCTACCAGTCCTGTTTTTGGGTTTTTCCCTGTGGCAATCATCTTATTTTTTGTAAATTCTGCAAGGTAGTTGTCATTGAATTCAAAACGATGTCGATGTCTTTCTTTGGTTGTGGAAGAAGCATATGCCTTATAGAGTTTTGATGATGAATCTATCTCACATTCATAAGCACCAAGTCGCATGGTGCCACCTTTTTCAAATACATTCTTTTGTTCTTCCATCAAGTCAATAACAGGATGTTTTGTGTTCCTGTTAAATTCTGTAGAGTCGGCATCTTTATAATTTAAAACATTACGAGCAAATTCAATGACCATACATTGCATTCCAAGACAGATACCAAGGGTGGGGATTTTATTTTCTCTACCATATTTTGCAGCCAATATTTTTCCTTCAATACCACGATGTCCAAAACCCGGAGCAATAATAATACCCTGAGTATCGTTCAGCGTTTCTTTAATATTGTCTATGGTTAATTTTTCTGAGTTTATTAACGAAAGTTTAATTTTACAATCATTATATGCGCCGGCATGAATTAGTGATTCGCTAATTGATTTGTATGAATCAGGTAATTGGACATATTTTCCTACTAAAGCAATGTTTATTGTTTTTGAGGCATTGTTGAGTTTTTGTAAAAACTCATTCCATTGATTTAAGTCGGCTTCTTTTTTTACAGGTAATTTTAATTTTTCCAGTGCTACCAAATCTAGTTTTTCTTTTTTCATTAAGATGGGCACCTCGTAAATGGTGCTGGCATTAATAGATTCAATAACTGACTGGATATTGACATTGCAGAAAAGTGCTACTTTTTTTCGAATATCGTTATTTAAATGTCTTGTGGTTCGTAGCACAAGAATATCCGGCTGTAGTCCAATTTCCAAAAGGGCTTTTACAGAGTGTTGTGTTGGTTTAGTCTTCAGTTCTTTAGATGTCGAGAGATAAGGTACCAAAGTGAGATGAACAACTAAAACATTTTCCGGTCCGTTTTCCCATTTTATTTGTCGAACTGCCTCTAAATAAGGTAACGACTCAATATCTCCAACAGTTCCACCAATTTCCGTAATTACAATTTCGTAATTATATTTAGCACCAAGTAGTTTTACTCGCCGTTTTATTTCATCTGTAATGTGTGGAATAATTTGTACAGTTTTGCCAAGAAAATCGCCTTTTCGTTCTTTATCAATTACCGTTTGATAAATTCGTCCGGTAGTAACATTATTAGCTTGTGAGGTTGGAACATTTAAAAAGCGTTCGTAATGCCCAAGGTCTAAGTCTGTTTCAGCACCATCGTCAGTTACAAAACATTCTCCATGTTCGTAAGGATTTAAAGTTCCCGGATCTACATTTAGATAAGGGTCTAATTTCTGTATCGTCACAGAATATCCTCTAGATTGCAGTAGCTTGGCAAGAGAGGCGGAAATAATACCTTTTCCAAGCGATGAAGTAACGCCTCCGGTAACGAATATGTATTTTGTTTTAGATGCCACAATAAAAAAAATTAAAATTTGAAACTTATTCCAAGGCTTGGCATAAATGGAAGTTGGTCAACCCGTTGATGCTGAACACGGTCAAAGTAAAAAATGTTGTTTCGATTATATATGTTGGTAATGGATAACGAAAATTCCAAACGACTGGTATTAGTAAAATCAATCCAGTGTTTGAGCGTAGCGTCTAAACGGTGATAGGTTGGTAGGCGAGCATCATTGAGCTTGCCATAAACAAAGCCAACTTGTCCGTTTGCTTCAGTATAGTTTGTTCCGATGGAAGAAAATGGAAGCTCTTCGTATTCACCGGCGGTTTGTGTAAATGGGAATCCGCTACCAAAATTCCAGCGGACACTAGCTTCCCAATTCAAGTTTTTACCAAAATGATAAGATGTTACAAAATTGACATTATGTCGCCGGTCAAAATGTGGCGGATATTTTTGATATCCATCGTCCCTATGTGAATAACCAAGCGAATATACTATCCAAATATAGAGTCTTTTATAGTCATATTTTAATAAATAATCTACCCCGTAGGCATCTCCTTTTTCAATAATGAAGTCTTTTTTGAAATAGTCCGGTTTGTCTGCATTTTCAGGGGTGTCATCATAAATTTTATTACGATTGATATTGGTTAGCTGTGGGAAATATTTGTAATATCCTTCAATGTTCAACATCCAGTGGTGGGGAAGGTCATATTCAAATCCGAATATCGCATGATATGATTTCTGTAGTTTAGATTTAACAGGTTTCCCTTCAAAAGTTTTTTGTAAGTTTTCAGGACCTGAAAGAAAGCCGTAAAAAAGATTAACGACATCGCGGTCGGAAGAGGCGCTAATAAAATTTTGAGTATAATAGCCGGTAGCTAATTTTAACCTAAAGTTGTTGGTGACATTGTATTTAGCACCAAAACGCGGCTCCGGTGATATTTCAGAGAGAGATACATAATATTGTAGCCGGAAACTGGGATCTAGAATGATTTTCCCAAGTGTCCACTTATATTTTAGGAAAATACCTAATTCTGTGGTATTTTCAGCTTGTGATAATTTTCGACCTATAGCATTGTAAAAAGTGAAATTGGTTTTAAATCCTAAAAGTTCAAAGCCGTATTTGAATTCATCTTTTCCAAGAAAATAGTTGTAAGACATATTAAAATTAAAACCATTTATTGAACTTTTTCTTGGTAAAGCATCAACATCTTGTAGTGAAATGGCGTAATTGGAAAAAGAGAGCCCGGTCTTAATAAGGGCAGAGGAACCACCGGGAACCATGATGAAGTTTGTACCTATTCCTGATTCGTGCCAATTTAAGTCAGATAGTGCCTGATAGTTAACATGATCATTGAAGTTAAATCCGAAAAGATTGAATTTACTGCCATTGGCTGAGTTTAGTGAGATTTTACCGTAAAAATCAGTATAGTTGAATGGTAATCCGGCAGTATCAATATAATTATATAGTATTTTAGAAGATTGTTCTAAATAAGAATGTTTTGTGGAGAAAATAAATGAACTCCCGCCGCCACCCGGTGTAGTGGCTTTTTTTATAGGACCTTCTACCATCAATTTAGCACCAAAAGGACTAATACTGACTTTTCCACCATAATGATTTTTATTGCCATCACGCATGGTAATATCCATAATAGAAGAAATACGGTCGCCATATCGGGCTGAGAAACCGCCGGTATAAACATCTACATTACGAATGATGTCAGCATCAAAAACTGAAAATAATCCAATGCTATGAAAAGGGTTGTAAACGACCATGCCATCAAGTAATACCTTATTTTGAATAGGGGAGCCGCCGCGAATATAAAGTTGCCCGCCTTGATCGCCTGTAAAAATTACTCCCGGAATCACTTGTAAATACTGTGCCAAATCAGGTTCAGCACCGATGGTTGGTATCTGTTTGATTTGTTTAGGGGTGATCTTAACAATAGACATCTTTACCTGTGTTTGCATTTCTTGTTTTTCGCCGGAAACTTGCACAGCATTCAGAACGACAGATGATTCTTTTAAAAAAACTTTTTTATCTAGAATTTTATTAGCAGTGATTGTAATTGGAACCTTAATTGATTCGTAGCCGATAAAGCTAACTTGCATCGTATAATTCCCCGGTTTTATTTTTGTGATATTGAAAAAACCGTTAACATCTGTAGCCGCACCGTAACTCGTACCTGTGAGCATTACATTACAAAAAATGACCGGTTCACCGGTTTTTTTTTCGTAAATAAAACCACGAACACTACCTGTTTGTCCATTGGCAAAGATACTACTAATAAGAAAAAATAAAATTAAAAATGTACTTTTGTTAGTTTTCATGAGGATAATTGGTCAAAAAATTTTTTTATTAGCTGAATTTTCTTGGTTAAGATTTCCTGTAATTCTTTTTTCTTTTCTAATTCATCTTTATAAGCTTTAAGGAAACCTTCTGAACCCTTTGATACAGAGAAACGACTAAGACTGTTTTCAATCTTAAAAATTTCTTTTTCAATATTCTGAAGTTTCTTACGGATGCCATACTGTTCGTCTTCAAGAAATCTTTTGAAATTGGGTGCGTCTTGTTTATTCTTCAAATATTCAGCGAATGATAATGATTGCTGTTTTACTTTATCAATATTAGCAATATCAAAAAGTCTTGTCAAAATGTCGTGGTATGATTTATTGATGGCATCTGATTTGTTCCTTGGAACAAAGCCAATTTCGTCCCATTGTTTTTGAAATCTACGGATAGCTTCTAAATTTTCTTTATCTGACGACAGGGGTTTAAAAGCTGCCATTTCTTTGATAATCGTTTCTTTGACTTGTAAATTTTCTTTTTCTTTTCCTTTTTGTTCTTTAAAAGCAGTTGACTTATTTTCAAAAAAACGGTTGCAAGCTGAATGAAAACGCTGCCATATTTCCTCTGATTTAAAATGAGGAACAGGTCCTATTTCCTTCCATTTTTTTTGAAGTCTTAAAATTTCAGGAGTGATTTTTGAAAAATCGGTACTGTCTTGAAGTTTTTCAGCAGCTTCACAGAGTTTTATCTTTGCTATGAGATTTTCTGATTCCTTTGCTTTATTTTTTTCGTAAAAAACTTTTTTCTTTTCGAAGAAATTGTCAAATGCATCTCTAAGCCGTTGATAAATAGTGGAATTATCTTGACGAGGAACGCGGCCTATTCCACGCCATTCGGTATCTAGTGATTTTAGTTTATCTTGTTGTTTTTTCCATTCTGAGAATTTCGTGTAATCTCCTTTGGCAATGGCTTCTGATTTTTCACATAAAGCTGTTTTCTTTATCAAGTTTTCTTCTTCTTGTTGTTTGCGTTTTAAGTGAAATTCATTATGTGCTTTATTGATGATTTTTGTAATAACACTAAATCGTTCCCATATTTCGTCGCGTTCTTCGGAGGGGACAGGTCCTGTATTTTTCCACTTGTCGTGCAGGGCTTGTAATTCCTGAAATGCCTTTACAGGCTGATCTTTATATGGAAGTGATTCTGCTATTTCACAAAATTTTATTTTTTCTTCGTAGTTTTTCTTTTGATCTAAATCACGGAGATCCTTATTGATTTTGATAAAATCGTAAAATTGTTCTACGGCAAAATTGTATTTTCCCCATATTTCAGTGGCAACAGGTGCAGGTACTTGTCCAATTTCTTTCCATTGTTTTTCTAAATCCTTAAAAGCTTTGAATGTTGAATTGAGCGATTCCTCGGTGTGGACTAAGTTTTTAATTTTGTCAATGATTTCCTGTTTTAGCTTTAGGTTTTCCTGTTTCTGCGCTTCTATTTTCTCGTTATAGCTTTTTCGATACGCTTTAAATTTAGAATAGATGTCTTCAAAACGCTCGCGATCATCATTATCTATTAACTTGAAATCATCCGGATTACCGCCTTCTTTTGTCCATTTTTTCTTTTCAGTAGCTATTAGAAAATGATATTTTTTATAGAAAAGTGTTTTTACCTCTTCTGCAAATGTTGATAGTTCTGAGATATTTGTTGTGCCATTAATCTGATTGACTGTTTTGGAGAAATAATCTAAAAGATCAGCAATACTGTGTCCTGATATTGCGTTAATTTCCTCATCATAATCAATTCGACTTTCTTTGGATTCCAATGGACTGTCCGGTTCTTTTTTGATGTCCTCAGTATTTTTAGGTGTTGGTTCTATTGAATCCGTAGTACTTGACTTTTTTGTATTTTCAGTTTCTTCTGTTGTCATTACAATAAAAAATTTCTAAAAAAAAGGATATCTCTTTTATTTTTAATTAGTTTGAGATAATAAGACGGCAAAGTTAATATTTTTAGATTGATTGTGAACTTTTAAAAAACTTTTTTGTGAAATTGATAATGGAGGAAGTTAAACCGATTAGATTTGATAGTCTGTTTGATAAAAGTATGTATAATTTCAAATGGTATTATTTACTACCGTAGTATTTCCGCAAAAACCATTCGAGAGAGAACATTCCAATAATAATGAAGAAAAGAAGTTTCCAGTCAATTAAACTTTTTAATTTCTTTTTGCTTTTAGAAATACTGATAAGGTTTTTTTGTGATAAAATGGTGTCTGTTAATGATTGCCATTGATTGGGATAAAAGAATTGCCCGGAAAATTTTTCAGACAGTTGGTTTAAGAAAGAAAAATTGGCTTGTGTAGTCAGTTGTTCTAATTGACTGGCTTGAATTGTGAAACTACCTGATTTATTATAAGTGTTTTTTTGATATTTAGTGGTGGCTTGATATTGGTAATCGCCAATAGGTAAATTGTTGATATTTAGCTTGTAGTCGTTATCCGTTTTTAAAAAATTATAAGTGTAAATTGTTTTTTTATTGGTAATTTTCATTTGTAAATCGGCATCATTGGTTTTTTCAAGAATCTCATTATAAAATTCTGCTGTGATGTTAATGTTTTCATTTTCGTTATAAATAGGTTTGATATTAACAACCAAATTGTTCTTATTTACTTTAAGTGATAAGTATTGAGCAACATTATTTATCAGATGGTAAATATGGTCTTTGGTGTTAAAATCTTTGTAGTCGTAAATGCCCCAACGCCAAATATTTTCACCCATAAGAAATCCGGCTTTATGAGTTTGGTCGTTAAATAATATCAAAAGCGGCTTTGAGGTCTCAATGTTTTTAATTTTCTGGGTTAAGACAATATTTTTGTCATCTAAAATTTTGTAATTGCCAAACGGAACTTTTAAAGGCGGCATATCGGCAAGAAAAGTATTAAAATCATCAGGAACCGTAAAGACTTCAAAATCCTTATATAGACTTGGTGTAGCATCGTCCCATAATCCTTTTTCTTGATTAATTTGTATAAACGATTGCATATTATTTAGTTTTGTTAAGTCTGTCTGTGTGCCTACAATATACCAAACGGGTAGATTTAATTGCCGGATTTTTTCAATGGTGGTGGTTAAACTATAAGTAAGCGAAGGTAATGCGTGTAAAATAATTAAATTGTAATCCTTGAGAGTGTTTGGATTTAATTCATTGGCAAGAATTGAGGTGACATCAAAATTGAGATTAGACTTAAGGGCTTTTGATAAGAGTGCAATATCAGGATGAGGGCTATTGGCAATAATTAAAATTTTTTGACGGGCATCAATCACATTAATTTTCAATGTCATTTGATTATTGCGCAGATTGCGTTCACCCGGTAATGAGTCAATGGCAATTTTTATGGTATGGATACCTTTTCCTGATGATGTTAGCGTGAAAGGTATGCTAATATAGAAGAAGTCCCGGGTAATTTTTATTTTTTGTTGAGTTACTTGTTGTTCATTGTCGTAAATATGTAAATGGGCTTCTGTGCCTTTGGCAAGTGTAGCTGTTAGCTTTATTTTTATAGGATAAGGATTGTTTACCAGAACAATAGTATTGTGTTCAACATCGTTAATGGCAATGTCTTTATGCGTGGTCGTATCGCCATTTGCCAAACAATGAACAGGCGCTTTGATATTGTAAATTTCATAAAGCGGATTTTTCCCGTGATTTATTAATCCGTCAGAAGAAACAATAACAGCGGCAAGATTGCGATTTTTGTAATTTTGTTCAATATAATGAAATAACGCATCATAATCTGTTGACTGCTCTGAAAAATCAAAATGATTTTGTTCTGTAATTTTACTGCCGAAGGTTAAAAAAGAAAGAACCGCTTTGTCTTTTAATTTTTCTTGAAAATCGTATAATGCTTTTGGGTATGTGTGTTGCAAGTAAATAGAATCATTACCATACTTCATTGACGCAGAATTATCTTGTGCAAAAATAATGGTGGGTTTAATAATGTTTTTTTGAAATTGTTTAATTAAAGGATTGAGCAGGAGTAATAAAATAAGAAAGACAGCCACTGATCGTAGGGCAAATAAAAACCAATTAAGTGTGTTTGAAAAAATAGGACTTCTGAAATATAGCAATGCTGAAATCCCAACGGCAATAAGTAATGCCAAGATAACAAAATACCATGGATATGTAAAAAATAATTGCATGATTTTATTTCGGACAAAGTTATTAACTTTGTAAGAGAATAATAGAAAAAGATATTTTTTTTTGGGAATTGTAAAGAAGCATTATCTTTGCACAAACTAAAAAAATATCTTATGAAAAAAACAATTTCATTCGTTGCTTTAACAGCCATTGCTGTAACTTTAATTTTCTCGGGTTGTAAAAAAGGAGAAAATGACCCATTTTTAACGTTAAAAACGAGAAATGCCCGTTTGGCACAGACTTGGGACCTTTCCTCGGAAGATTATACCGAAACCCAAAAGGGGACATCTTTTGGTTCAGATTATACATCTACTACGGTTTATTCTTATGATGGTACTTCTGAGACACAAAAAGCAACGATTACTTCAGGAAGTAGTTCAACCACATCCACAACAACAAAAACCTATTCCGAAGAAATTACTTTTGATAAAGATGGAACCTATGAGATAAATGGTGTTTACGATGGTGATGCATTTTCTGAAAAAGGTAATTGGATGTGGGTTAACGCAAATAAAGACCAAGAAATTAAGAATAAAGAAGCGATTATTTTAACGACTACTTCGAGTTCTGATTCAGATAATACATATTCTGGAAAATCAACTTCCCCTAATATGATTATGGTTTTTGATAAATTATCATCAACAGAATTAGACATTATATTTGATAATAGTGAAAATAATTCCAATGGAGATGCTTCATCGAAAACAGGGACGATAACTTATACAAAAAAATAATAATTCCTAACGAATGTTATCTTTGGGCTATCAATTAATGATAGCCCTTTTTTTTATGGATTTTTTTCAACAAATGACAGATTACGGACGACGAAGCGTTCCGTTTCTTTTTGCGATTGATTTTGAGGGAAAAGAGTCCTTTATTTATCCTTTGGAAGATTTAGATGAAACCAAAATTCTTTTTAATATTAAGGGGAAAACCAATGGTCATGGTATTGTTAAACCTAAGCCATTTTCTTTTTTGAAAGTGCCTGTGGCTTACGAAGAGTATATAGTTGCCTATAAAAAAGTCCTTTACCATATCAATCGTGGGGATACCTATTTGTTAAACTTAACTTTTCCTTCCGCAATACAAACTAGTCTGTCTTTACAAGAGATTTTTTATTTGGCAAAAACACCCTATAAAATATTTCTTAAAAATCGTTTTGTTTGTTTCTCCCCGGAATCGTTTGTTCAGATTAAAGATGGAAAAATTCTTTCCTACCCAATGAAAGGAACTATCGATGCCAATATTTCTGATGCGGAACAAACACTGATGAATGATAAAAAGGAATTGGCTGAGCATTATACCATTGTTGATTTGATTCGTAACGACTTGTCACAGGTGGCTAACAATGTA
>Ga0114934_10002681_pt1 | contig 11349 bp, 7 predicted proteins | sample 4SBtaG_2_FD_99695 | JGI IMG/M metagenome (GOLD analysis project Ga0114934, IMG submission 99695) | Deep subsurface microbial communities from Kolumbo volcano to uncover new lineages of life (NeLLi) - 4SBTROV10_white metaG | ecosystem: Environmental > Aquatic > Marine > Volcanic ...
ATACCAACTTCTAAAGGCTGAACCTCTAGTATGATACTGTCTAAGTTACAGGGATAGTTTTGTAAGCTATCTGTAAATTCAGGGCAATCATGCCCTAAATAAAGCACCAATGTATCAGTTCCCAAACCACTACAATCAAAGGAACTACACACTCTCAGGTTTTTAATGTCTCCACCTGTGGACGTTCCTTGTGGTGTAAAGTGACCTAAATTGTAGATTCCATTAGTATCAGTAAGTAAGACACCATCCAAAAACAGACTATCTAAGGCTATTTGATTGTTTGCACCTTGAGCAACAAATACATTTCCGGCATTGGCTGATCCTGCGGATTCTGTGTTGAGTACAATTACATCCCAACACACCTCATTATCGCCTGTTTGTACAATAGAACCAGTTGTTGTATCAATGGCAAAAATCATTTTAGGAGGGAAATAAACCATATTTGTAGGAGAAGTAAAGGTTCCTTCCAATGGCTGAACCGCTTCAATGGTAGGCGCACTTATTTCTGAACTAGATCCCCAGGGAATTTGAATCCGTCCATCGGGGTGAGTCGGTGGCAGATCATCCACCTCACAGCTCACTCTCGCACCGACATGAATTTGCAGTTGGTAATCATCATCAGGAAAAATCAAACTATCAGGGCTATCTACAAAGGCAGTAGAGAATAAATTTCTAAGGTTGATATAAATAGAATCTGTGGTAACAGAGTCTACAACAACGGTTGCACCGTCAAGAACAACAAACCCTACCGTATTTCGATTTCGCTGCAAAGTTGCCGTTAAAGCACAAGTGTCTATACCGGGAATCTTTTGCATTGCCATTCTTTCCGGAACCATGAAATTTCTGTACTCAAACGGGAAATTGTTTCTACCAAAACCAGAGGGGACGGGCGAGAAACCAACTTGAAACCTGAAACCCATGCCCTGCCCGTGAGGATGGCAACAGGTAACGGGGTTATAGGTGTTCATATCAGATATTCCGAAGACATGAATCCTATATCCGGCAATGTTAAAATTACCGCCTGTCTTTTCGCAATAGTATTGCGTGGTGTCTCCACATTGTACCGTATCACCAGTACTAGGGTTAATTTCTCCACAATCACCGTTTTGAGGATCGTGCATTGGATCGGGGGCTGCTCCCAAATAGATTTTATTGGTGATTTGACAAGGAAATTCTTGTGTTACACCTACGTTTTTTACCACTCTTAACATGGGTTTGAATCGAATGTCGTCACCTTCATCAAAGAACAAGGTGGGGTCTATACCCGGAAAGCCATTTATTGGGCTAAAATCGTAACGAACAAGGTTTCCGGATGGGGATACAGAACCAACTGGTACGGTGTAGGTTCTGGTAACGTTTGAATCCACATCAAACCAGATCATTTCAGCGGGTAAAGCCTCAACGGTATCAGCGCAACTAATGTTCATTTCAAGATAACCGTATCTAAACTGATATACTGAAGGGAAAGCAGTTCCTAGCGGAGCGTTACCAAAATAAGGCAATACAACACCGTGTAAGTCTCCTACGAGTGTATCACCTACCATTGCTAGATCACTTCTAACAAAATTCATATCAACTGCCGCTCCAATAGAGTCAGGAATACCGTCTTGCGGAGCCATATCAGCCCATCCGTAATTTTTTCTTTGTACGGTAAAGCCTTTAGACAAAATACCCTGTCTTTTACATCCGGGGCAATGGAGCTGTCCTATTGCATCTGAACAGGAGAGCAGAATTTTACACGTATCAGGGCAATTGGTTGATGGAATGTGATAAAGTCGCTGAGTAATTGCACTTGTAGGAGGCGCAGGGCATTTACTAAAAACTTCCATTTTTATGATAGAACTGGCTGCTTCTGCATCGGTTAACATTCTGAAAAAACCAGTTACCGTTTGCAGTCCAAGTGTATCGCCTACCACCTCAATTGAATCTGGAAATAGCACATTACCAGTTCCAAGAAGCCAAAAGAAAGTAGTATCTAATCCTGTTCCTAAATAACAAATGCCTGTATCAATGCTCACTTCAAAACTCATGTATTCAGTAGCATCACCAAACCATGTGTCAATTCCTCCTGTATTTGTCCAAGACAAGAATGAAAATTGGTCTTCGTAAAAATCAGTTGGTCCAATGTATGATTGACCAGCAGCAGAAAGGTTACTGGTTGGATTAAACGGAGATACGCCAAACTCCGTAGTTAGAGTTGTGTCGCATACACCTCGGTAAAAAGGTTTAACATTCCAAAGAGGGATGTTTCTGGCAGGCGTACAGGCTGTATCAGGTGGGCAACAAATGGATTCATTCCAGTGAATTGTATAATAGTCACCTACCGCCATATCTGGAAAGCTCAGGAATATTGATTCTATGGTATCGTTTTTACAAAGCGAAGAATTGGTGCTACTGGTAATTACTGAATCTGGAACCAGTACCGTTGTATCGTTTACCAGTCCCACAATGTAAAATGAGTTTGGATCAATGTTCATATAACTATTCCAGTCGGTTCTAAAAAACTCCACTTGCACATCTTGTGCCTCGGCTCCTCCGGCATTTGTAAAACCAATGGTTCTAGTCTCGACATGATTATCTCCGTAACAAACATTGATACCTCCAAATATTCTATCTACGAAGTTTAAGTTTGGTGCTGTTGTAGGTCCAATAATTTGAACGGGACCATTTGAAGTATGACAGATCGTATCGCACCCCCACTGAGCTACCATCGAGCCAGTCGAAGCCTGTCCGAAGCCCGGACAGGATTTAATTCGTACATATTCGGTAAAGCAAATACTGTCATTAATGGCTAATCCGGTTCCACCTGTGTATGCTGCAATGTCAGAGGCATCAAGCAAAATATTTGCCGTGTCATTGGAGTAAAAGAACGTTCCAATATTTACCGAATCCACGCACATAATTAACGTGTCGTGAATGTCAAAAAAGGTAAGATTATCAAGAATAATTGATCCGGGTTCTCCTGTGCTGATTCCACAAACTTCACGGGGGTACATTTGCCCCGGAACTACGGCATTGAAATTGGGATTAACCAAACTCGATTGAGTTGTTATCTCCGCATGAGCTACATTGATGTTTACGGCATCAGTTACAGTACTATTAAACCCATCGGGTGAAGTCGTAACCAATTGGAAATCCAATGTATCGGCAAGACATCCGGCAAGTACGGTGATTTGAAATGAAAGGGTATTACCTGCTGCCAAAGAATCCACAAAAAACACAGGGCTTCCGGCTGTGGTAGAAAACTCGCTTGCTGCCGTTGGAGGGAACACAGACCCAGGTTGATAGTAGAAATACGGAGGTAAAACCGCGTTTAAGAAAATACTGTCTTGTTGTGTGGCTCCTGCTTCAAGATAAATCGTAACAGTTCCGGTATCACAGGCATTAAAGAATAAGGATGGGGTAATGGAAGTGGTGGAAAGTGATTTGAATTGAGAAATACACAGCATTACATCTGTTGCGGTGGCTGAGTTCATAATTGCCTCTACATAGTAAGTTGAACCAACTGTTAAACCATCATATTGGATTTTTAATCCATCCAGATCGTTAATACCTAGATTATCTGCATCCAACTCTACCAAGTTAGCGCAACTCCCCCCAAATAATTTAATGGTTTGCAAATTTTCCGAATTGAGAAAAGGGTGTTGCATCATCGTAACATTTCCCTCAGTTGAGGCAGCCGTAAAACTGAACCATGTGCTAGTTCCACTAATGTTATAATGTGTCAACTCACACGAAGGAGTTACCACATGGTTGATTGGGGAATTACAAGAGCTTCCACTTTGAGAGTAAAGGGAGAAACTAAAGGCGAGGAAAAATAGAATGGAGAGTGTTGTTTTCATGGGGTTGGGTTTCATGGGGTTTTTCTTGGTGTCAATCTACTACCGTCAGTACAGCATCTATTTACGCACCAGAAATGGTGAAAACAGGTTGAGATTAGGAGTAGAGTGGGCTTAAGCATATTACAAAATATTATTCATATTCAACCTGGTATAAAGACCTGTTTTTTATAGGTCTTTATACTGGTTTTTAACTGTTTGGATTACTGATTCTGGTTTTTTACTCAATGCTGCAATAAAAATCGGGTCATCGAAATCCGGGGGAAAGAACTTATAGGCTCCAGCTTCCAGTATTGCTTTTTCAAATTCTTCACCACTATGGAGAGAAAGAACAACTTGTCTTGTTTTTGGGAATCGTTCTTTAAATGATTGGATGGTAGAAGTACAGGTTTGTAAATCATCAGCCCAAAAATCAATTAGTAGATAATTGGCTTGGTTATTTTCAAGCCAACCAAAGCATTTTTCAATTGTTGGTTGGTCTGTTACCTCAAAGTTTGGAATCAGGTCAAGACAAACTAAAAGTGATTGTCTGATTACCTCACTTCGATGATAAAGAAGGATAGTGGTTTTTCCGTTAGTTTCGGAATGGGTATGGTTTTTCATTTTGAAGAATTGTTTTTCCCTCAAAAAAAGAGGGTGGAACTCCAACTTATCCGAATAACAGGTACTGGTATACCCATAGAACGAAATAAGAGAAGCCCACCCATTAGGTAGGCATTCTGCTTAAATTCTCGTTCTATTAAAAATTACCAGTTTTGTTATTCAAGAATTATAGCATCATGCTATATCAATATGTTGTTCCTAGTTAATGTTTCTAGTTTGTATGTCTATTTACTAATTGTTTACCTACAAATTAAGGTTATTTTTTGCTGAGATCATCAATTTAAACTAAAACCACGTGAAGTCACGGTATTTCCTAGCATGTGGCAGATTAGCATGAAAAGTACTGGGAAATCGATTTAATCGATTAAATCGATTTTTCGTCCGTTGGTTAAGCGTTAAAAGAAAGTTCTTGTTTTTTGCAACAAAATTTGTTACTTTAACGTAAAGTAATTATTGTGATTAAGTTAGATAGCATAGAGGAGGATGAGTTCGTAGAGAAAAGTATGGAGCTTTTTGAGTTCATTAATAAAAAGCAATACAGCTTGAAAGAGATAGGAATTGCTGGTAAAACTATTTTCGACTGGGATAAATGGGGTATTCTCATTGACGATAAACCTGTTACAGGACGAAGGAAATACAATGTGATCGAATTTGTTTGGATTCGCTTGGTGGTTGAATTGAGAAAGTTTGGTCTTTCAATGGATGCGATTCGAAAAGTTAAAGATTTTCTAATGGCTGAATTAAAGATTACCAATATGCTGGATATGCTTGTTTCAGGAGAATTAGAGGACACAGGAGAAGAATTAGGAATCAAAAATAAAGAGGGAACTGATAAGTTACTGGAGCTAACAAAGGGGGTGGAATTAGAGGGAGAGGATAGAAAAGATTTTCAGCAGTTTATGGATTCGGATGAATATAAGTTAACTCAAACCGCTATGGGCTATCTGGTTTTTGGAGGGTTGTTATTTCGGGTTAACTATCAATTTTTAATAACAGCAGAAGGGGAAATGTTGATTTCTGACGGAGGTGATTTATTGGAAGGAGGAGTAGATGCGGATTTACTAGGGGCTCCTTACATTACTTTTCCACTTTCCCTAGTGCTTGCTCGGTTTTTTATCGAGGACAATTTGCTTTTGGAAGAAGATAAAGAGCGGTTTGAGTTTTTGTCAAAAGAAGAAAAGGATGTTCTGGAATTGCTTCGAAGCGGAAAAATAACCTCGCTATCAATTCGATTAAATAAGGATAAAGAAATTTCAATTGTTGAAGCTAAAGAAGAGTTGGACTTAGAAAGAGTTTCCGGGCGACTAATGGATTTAATTATGAGAAATAGTTTTCAAACAATTACTTATAAGACTCAAAATGGAAAAGCAACTCATATAGAGCGCACGACAAAATATAAATACGATTAACGCTACTGGAACCCCCAGAGCAAATTCAAAAGTAGATTTCTAATTCTACTGGAAACCCCAGAGGATTAGGATAAGATTAAATAACATGTTAACGGGTAAATTAGAAGATGTAAAACAAGAGTTGAGGGAAAAGTACAACGCAGAATGGCTCAAGAAATACAAGGGCTTTGAAAAGTTGTCGAAGCAGAAAGCAGAGGAGGTAGTGGAGTGTATGATTGAATTATCAGTGCTTCTTTGTCATTACAAATTGAACCAACAAAAACGAGCAGCATGAAAGAGCAAGAATTATTTCAGAGTTTTGCAATGCGAAGAAAGAACCAAACAGATTCAAAGCGCAAGCAAACGAACAATGCAATTATATACACCAGAGTTTCAACCAAGGAGCAAGCAGAGAACAATGCTTCATTAGAAACCCAAATGAAGTATTGCATGGGGTATGCACAAAGTAATGGGCTGAATGTAGTTCAGTATTTTGGTGGAACATACGAATCTGCAAAAGAAGATTTGGAAAGAAAGGAGTTTAGCAGCATGCTATCTTTTGTCAAAAAGAATAAAGAGATTTCTTACATCATTGTTTATTCATTAGATCGATTTTCAAGAACGGGCTCAGGAGCAATGAGTATTAAAGACGATTTGAGAAAACAGGGTATAAATATTATTGCTGTTTCTCAAAGCATTGATACTTCCACACCATCGGGAGAACTACAAGAGAATATTTTGTTGCTGTTCTCTAAACTGGATAATGACCTTAGAAGGAATAAATCAATTACAGGAATGCAGGAGAAGCTGCGAGAAGGTCAATGGATTTTTAATGTTCCAATTGGTTATGCTAAAGAATATGGGGCTCACGGAAAAATCAAGGAAATAGTTATTAATGAGAAAGGAAAGTTAATTCGTAAAGCATTTCAATGGAAAGCAAATGAGCGATTATCGAATTTGGAAATATTGGATCGTTTATCAGCTATGGGATATACTACGAATGATAGTACACTTTCCAATATGTTCAAGAATCCTTTTTACTGCGGAATAATAGCAAGTTCATTAATTCCAGGAGAATATTACAAAGGGAAGAACTTCCCACCGATTGTTTCAAGAGAGCTTTATCAAAAAGTAAATGGAATTCTCAGCGAGCGATTTGAAAAAGGGAAACATAAAAAGGAGATAGAACAACTTCCGTTAAAACTATTTGTTTGTTGCGATTCCTGTGAGCAACCATATACAGGATATGAGAACAAGAAAAAAGCCATCCATTATTACAAGTGTAGAACCAAGGGTTGCAAAAACAATATCAATGCGAAGAAATTGAATGAACGATTTCAAATGTTATTGGAAATGTTCGAGATTTCAGACGATCATAAAATTCCAATGATTGATATGATGGAAGGAATGTTGGATAAAATCTTTGCTGATAAGAAGGAAGAATGCAAACTGCTCAAAACGCAACTTTCGGAGATTATCAAGAAACAAGAGAAGCTAGAAGAACGATTTGCTTTTGGGGAGATTGATGGAGTGATTTTTCAGAAATTTGGAGAGAAAGTAAATCAGGAAAAGCAGCAAATAGAGAAACAGCTGGCTGAAACGGAAATAAAAAGTTCGAACCGTAAGAGTGCAATTAGCAGCGTGTTGGATTTGGCTGTTAACTTCCCTAAAATGTGGAGGTTAGCAACGCTGACGCAGAAACACACGTTGCAGAATTTACTGTTTCCCAAGGGAATGAGGTATGATAGAGAAAATAACCGATTTCGAACTTTTCGGATCAATGGGTTATTTCAGCTAATTATCAATAAAACAAAGGGATTGAGCGAAAATAAAAAATGGATTAAATCAGATTTCCCTGATTTAATCCATGATGGTGGGCTATACTGGATTCGAACCAGTGACTTCTACCCTGTCAAGGTAACACTCTAAACCAACTGAGTTAATAGCCCATTTTTCATCAGGGCGATTAACGAAGTGCCTGTCTGCCGAAGTGACAACGTAGGTTGAAGTTAATAGCCCGTTGAATTGGGAGACAAATATAATAACATTCAGATGATAGGAGGTATGAAATAATGTTTGGTATTCGCGTTCTGATTGATCAGAACGGATGGAATAGGGTTTGGGTGCAGTTGGCGAACATTGGCGTTCTGAAGGATCAGAACGGAGGGAGTAGGATAGGGGTGTTGCTGGTGAATATTTGCGTTCTGAAGGGTCAGAACGGTGGGAATAGGGTTTGTAAAAAAGGAAAAGGGATTACTCCGATTTCGGAGTGATCCCTTTGACCCGAAGTCGGAAAGAAAGTCCAATCGCGAAGCGATTGAGGGTTTTTTGATTTAAATCCTTTTGTAAACAAGTTTCCAACGGGTTTAAAACAAAAAATCCCATCTGATAAATCAGATAGGACTTTCTTTTTTTAGTGGGCGATGAGGGATTCGAACCCCCGACCCCCTCGGTGTAAACGAGGTGCTCTGAACCAACTGAGCTAATCGCCCTCGCGTTTGAGGACTGCAAATATATAGGTTTTGATATATCTGCCAAATAATTTTAACGAAATTACTTTTTAAGTCATTCGTGAAGTTCTTTTTTTAGGCTACTTAGCATATCCGAGACTACAAACGTACTTCCACCAATAAAGATCACATCGTCTTCACTGCATTGGATTTTAGCTGCCTGAAATGCTGCATTAACGGTGGAGAAGCAATTGCCAACCAATCCATTTCGTGATGCCTTTTTTTGAAGTTCTTTTTCATCGAGCCCTCTATTATTTGTAGGAGATGTGAAATAATAAGTGGCAGACTGAGGTAGAATGGATAGTATTTCCTCATGATTTTTATCTGAAACCGTGCCGAATACAATGTGTAGCGGCCGATCTAATTCTAAAAGCTGTTTGACACATGTTGCTATTCCTTCCGGATTATGAGCGCAATCAATAATCGTGATAGGAGATTGATCAATAATTTGCCATCTGCCGATCATGCCGCTTACGGCCGAAACATTTTTAATCCCTGCTTCAAAATTTACTAGATATCCCTGACTATTTAAAACTTGTGCCGCTGAGAAAGCCGAATTTAAATTAGCACGTTGATATTCTGGCTTTAGATCACTTAATGGTCTTAAGTCCCTAGCTTGATCAGCAATGTGGACCTTGGCGCCTAATTCTTTGGCAAATTGCTGAAAAATCGGTTGTAATGTTGATTCGATATTGCCAAGAACCACATCCGTTTTTGATTTTATAATACCAGCTTTTTCTGCTGCAATTAGTTCAAGGGAATCTCCAAGAATATTGGTGTGATCTAAGCCAATGGTAGTAATGATGGAAAGTTCTGGGTTTAGAATGTTGGTTGAGTCAAGTCGTCCTCCCAAGCCAGTTTCGATAATCGCGAAATCCACTTGTTCGTCCTTGAAATAGTCGAAGGCAAGGCCTGTGCACCATTCAAAGAACGATAAATCAATGGTCTCACAAAAAGGTTGGTGATTTTCAACAAATGAGACAATCACGTCTTCTGGAACGTATTCAGAATTAATTTTAATCCGTTCTCTGAAGTCTAAAAGATGAGGTGAAGTAAATACTCCAACCTTATAACCACTGGTCTGTAAAACGCTTGAAAGAATGTGAGCAGTAGACCCTTTCCCGTTAGTGCCTGCTATATGAATTGACTTAAACCCATTTTGTGGATTGTCCAGGTAATTGCAAAATGCAGTAATATTACTCAGGTCCGCTTTATAAGCGCCTTTGCCTTGATTTTGATAATTTGGAAGTTGACTAAAGAGGTAGTTTACCGTTTGGTCATATGTCATGAGACCCTAAATTCGATCTTAATGATCTTCGTATCTAGTTTGTTGCCACCAGTAATCGCATCGTAAACAAATTTATTTGCCAATTTGATTGCGTCCTTGTAGTGATCCTGATAAGTTGAAGTCGTTCTAGAATCATCGTATAACACTTGAGTTCGATCTTTATCAACTTTACCATCACGTTTCACGTAAATCTTCACCATTACAACACCTGCATGTTGGTTATGGTCTTGGGAAGGCTTGCTTCTAAGGCCTCTACCAGATCCCATTGGTCCTGTGTGATTTCCTGGTCCCATATCGGGTCCGTTTCCACCGCCACTACCACCAGTGTTATTGTTGTCGTTTCCATTTCCGTTACCATTAAATAATCCGTTGTTGTCAAATGGTGTTGGATTGTCGTTTGAAGTACTTTCGTTACCCGAGTTAGAATTACCGTTCGTAACTGGTTTGTCTGGCTTTACAACAGGTGAATCAGGATCATCATGTGTAATTGCAGGATCATCTGGTTGATCTGTTGAAGATTGATCAGTAGTAACGCTCTCAGAAGAGGCGCTAGAGCTAGATCCTCCACCAGAATAGTCCAAAGTAACACTTTCTAATACCTCAGGCGGAAAAGGAGGATTAGGGTTCGCTAAACTCATAAGGAGCATCATCAGCGTTATCCCAAGCAAAAATATCATTGCGAGAATAAAGGCGGTGCGTTTATATTCCTTACGTGTTGCTTCCATGTTTTATTAGTTTGATCTATAGACCAATACGATTGTCCACTTATTTTGTTTCACTACGTTAATCACTTGAGCCGGCCAAACATAAGCCACATCTTCTGCAGCCTTTAGTTCTACTATGTTATCCTCACCCATCACATTCCGAATTTCTTCGGTAAGTTTTGTTGCATCCAGCTCCTTAGAGTCCCGATTTACATAAGTGAATTCTCTATCATTAACGTAAAATCTAGTGATCCCGCTCTCATTTCTAATCGCCACCGTTGCCTTGTCATTTGCAACCATGTTCGTGCCATCGCCTTTGGGCGTCTTAACAGTAATCCCTGGATTTGCCATGGTAGACAAGATCACAAAGAATATCAGGAGAAGGAAGACCAAATCCGTCATCGAGGACATTCCACCCTCGGCCTTAATATTATTTTGCCTTTTAATTCCCATAGGCCAATTATTTCCCTGGTTCCTCTAAAATGTCAACAAATGAGATTGAAGCACTTTCCATCTTGTGAATTACTTGCCCCATTTTACTTACAAGGAAGTTATATGTTGCGTATGCAATAATCCCTACGATTAGTCCAGCTACGGTAGTTACCATGGCCTCCATCATACCTCCTGAGATACTTTTCAATTCAACCCCATGTATTTTCATGTCGTTGAATGTCCGCATCATACCAATAACGGTTCCAAGGAATCCTAACATTGGTGCCGCACCGGCAATAGTACCAAGCGTAGAAATTCTATTTTCTAGTTTATGCACTTCTAATTCTGCAACATTTTCAATGGAAGCTTTAATGTCAGAAACGGGTTTACCAATTCTCATTACACCTTTCTCGATCATACGAGCCATTGGGTTATCTGTAGTCACACATAAGTTTCGCGCTCCATCAAGATTTCCCTCTGTCATATAGCTTTTAATCTGAACCATAAAGGTCTTTTCTTCTTTAAGCGCTTTTCTAATATTTAGATAACGCTCAATAAAGATGTAGATCGCCATAACAGACATAA
>Ga0114934_10002683_pt1 | contig 11345 bp, 11 predicted proteins | sample 4SBtaG_2_FD_99695 | JGI IMG/M metagenome (GOLD analysis project Ga0114934, IMG submission 99695) | Deep subsurface microbial communities from Kolumbo volcano to uncover new lineages of life (NeLLi) - 4SBTROV10_white metaG | ecosystem: Environmental > Aquatic > Marine > Volcanic ...
ATTTCTGATGAATTTGGCTCCAAAATAAAAGTCTTATATGGGAACTCATCACTTAAAGAGATATCAGAATTTCCTGATGCAGACACTCTTGTTAATGCAGTGGTCGGCGAGGTAGGACTTGCACCTACTATTTCGGGACTGAAATCCGGAAAAGATATATTATTAGCTAATAAAGAGACCATGGTTGCAGGTGGAGAAATAGTCACATCCCTGTCTAAAAATATGAATAAAAGCATAATTCCTATTGATAGTGAACATTCTGCAATATTTCAATGCCTAGAAGGTCGTGATATGAGACATGTTAAAAATATAATACTTACCGCATCAGGGGGGCCTTTCAGAAGACTTGGTAGAATACACTTTAAAAATATTACTATTGCCCAAGCACTAAAACATCCTAAATGGACAATGGGTCAAAAGATAACCATAGACTCAGCAACGATGATGAACAAAGGCCTCGAAGTCATTGAGGCAAGATGGCTCTTTGATATTCAATACGACAGAATAAAAGTTGTCATACACCCTCAATCAGTAATACATTCCCTTGTAGAATTTATTGACGGTTCAATACTTTCTCAACTTGGTATAACTGATATGAGAATACCCATAAGCCATGCATTGGCTTATCCAGATAGACTATCTCTTGATAAGAAATTCCATCTTGATCTTCCAAAAACCAATAAACTTACTTTTCATGAACCTGACTTCAGAAAATTTCCATGCCTTGCTCTTGCATATGAAGCAGGAAAACTTGGTGGTAATGCTCCTGCAATAATCAATTCTGCAAATGAAGAAGCAGTATATTATTTTTTAAAAGGACATATTAAATTTACTTCGATACCTAAACTTATTGAAAAGTCTTTGTCAAATGTCCCCTATATTAAATCCCCATCTTTACAGGATATAATTGCTTCTTCACTTGAAAGTAGAGAAGAAGTCAGAAAAAATATAAGGATATAATTATGAGTTCAAAAAAAATAGCCCGCATTAGAAATATTTTACTTGGTTCAGGAAATCCCATTCGAGTACAAACTATGTTAAATACAGATCCTGAAGATTATAATGCTTCTAAAAAACAGCTTGAAGAAGTAATATCTCGGGGTGCAGAAATTGTTAGAATTACTGTTCCAACTAAAAAATCTGTTTCTGTATTTTCTAAACTAAGAAAGGATTTTGATATTCCGCTTGTTGCAGATATTCACTTCAATCATGAAATGGCACTTGAAGCAATGGATGCTGGAGCAGACAAAATAAGGATAAATCCCGGTAATATTGGAGATAATTGGAAGGTAGAGACAATAATAAATAAAGCCAAAAAATATGGCATTGCTATTCGTATTGGTGTAAATTCCGGTTCCATGCCAAAGAAAATACTTGAAAAATATGGGCATCCTACTCCCGAGGCAATGTTGGAGACAATGACTGAATATACTAACTTTTTTTCAAAACACGGTTTTGACAATATTGTACTTTCAGCAAAATCATCTTCAGTAGAACAAACTATAAAGATAAATGAACTTCTTTTTAAAAATCTCCCATATCCTCTTCATATTGGAGTAACCGAAGCTGGCCCCATGATACCTGGGCTCATTAAATCTAGCTTTGCACTTTCAGAAATATTGAAAAAAGGTATAGGAGATACTATAAGAATTTCTTTGACTTCTTCACCTATTAATGAAGTCGATGCAGGATTTTACCTATTAAAATTACTTGGTTTAAGGAATAATGGGATCGAAATAATCAGCTGCCCCACTTGCGGTCGTACTAAGGTTAATCTAGAATCAATCGTAAACGAAGTTTATAAAAAGCTTCCTCTTTTCAAATATAATATGAAACTTGCATTAATGGGTTGTGTTGTTAACGGCCCGGGAGAAGCTAAAGAAGCTGATCTAGGTCTTGCATTCGGTCCAAATGAAGCATTATATTTTGAAAAGGGAGTTTCTATAGAAAAAATACCTGCTAATAATGCAATAAAATATATTATTTCAAAGATTAAAATTATAGGAGAAAGCCATGGAAATTAGAGTTAGAATAGCACCATCACCAACAGGAAGTACTCATGTAGGACTTGTAAGGAGTGCTTTATTCAATCAATTATTTGCAGAATCAGAGAATGGAAAATTTATTTTGAGAATAGAAGATACAGATTTGGAAAGATCAACAAAAGAATCTGAAGAATCAATAATTAAAGACCTTAAGTGGTCAGGAATTCGATGGGATGAAGGGCCAGATATTGGAGGTGAATATGCACCCTATCGTCAAAGTGAACGCTTGGATATTTACAGAAAAATGGCTAATAAACTTGTTGAAGATGGAAAAGCTTATTATTGTTTCTGCAGTGATGAAGAAATAGAAGAAAGAAAAAAGCAACAAATAAAGAAAGGTCTTAGCCATCACTATGATGGCAAATGTAGATCAATACCAAAAGAAGATGCTCTTAAAAGAATCAAATCTGGTGAAAATCATGTAATACGCTTTAAAGCCTTAGAAGAAGATATAATATTCAAAGACCTTGTCAGGGGTGAACTCAAATTCGAACAAGGTGTAGTCGGTGATTTCATAATAATGCGTTCAAATGGTATACCTACATACAATTTTGCAGTTGTCATAGATGATATAGATATGAAGATATCACATGTATTTAGAGGCGAGGAGCATCTTTCAAATACACCAAAGCAAATTATGCTATATAAAGCATTCAATAAACCTATTCCTGAATTTGGTCACCTTTCTATACTTCTTGGAGAAGATAGGCAAAAACTTTCAAAGAGAAATGGCAGTAGTACTGTTGCATTACTACGATCTGAAGGCATATTATCAGAGGCAATGATAAATTATCTTTTTCTTCTTGGATGGACTTCACATTCTGATCAGGAAATCTTTAAAAGGAATGAGATGTCGTCTCTTTTCAATTGTAAGAATTTGGTAAAAAATCCACAAATATTCGACATAAAAAAACTAAGATGGATAAATCATAAATACATTATTGATCTTCCTGATGAATCACTTGTTTCTCGGACCTTACCTTTCATGGATAAATCTCTTTTAGCTAATAATTCAAAAGAATTTATAAAGAGAGTAATATTATCATGCAGAAATGATATGGAGGTCTTGAGCGATATCAACAAAAGAGCTCCATTCTTTTTCAAAGAACCCGAAAAATATGACGAGACACTCCTTGAATTCCTTCCTAAAATTGATATTCTTGAAAAACTTTTCAATGAGTATATTGCTAGACTTTCAAAACTAGAAAAATTTGAAAAACAAGAGATGCATGCCACATTAAAGGCTCTTGGTAAAGAACTTCAAATTAAAGGCAAACAACTTTTTATACCTATGCGTCTTGCTCTTACTGGTCAGGAAGAAGGCCCAGGAGTATATGATATTATATATGCCATTGGAATAGATAATACAAAAATTCGTTTCAACAAGCTTATCCTATGGCTTTCCAAGCGGGAAATTACAGATGAATATAAAATGAATAAATAAAGAACTTAATAAATAAAAAGTGGTCTCGACAATTGGGTGCACTTTATATTGCTTCATTTCTCTCCCTGCTTTTTATTATCACTTTTATAATAAGGGAATCCACATGTCGCAATCTTTTTAAATGCAAATACATTCGCAGAGCTTACTCTATAGCCATGCCTATCAACTGGAATTAAAATAGTCGTACTTCCTTCATAAGCTATTACAACAGCTTCAATATCATAAAGTACTCTTTTATTCCCAGTTACTATTGCACTTCCAATCCTTTTACCCCTATATACAAGAGGAAATACAGCACCGTCTGTGATACCATATTTATAAATAAGATATGAAAGACTTCCAGAATAATAATCATGTTCTTCTGAATCATCGTGATGATTGCTATGTATATATGGAGTATTTCCGAAACCAAAATAAAAGTGAATTCCCCCCTGATCGTCTTGATAAAAACCAAGTCCCCTTTTATCTGAATTATCTTTATCATAATATGTTTTAGTATTTTTTTGTGTATTATTGTTTTGTACTTCTTTGGTCCTACCATAAAGATAATGTGATATCAATTCCTGCATTGCTGTATTTTCCTCTGAGTATGCAAGTGAACAGAAAAAAAATAATGTGATTAATAAACATAAAATCCTCATTAGCCCTCCTCTTTTTTTAAGAGCTTTCTATACTAAGTCTATTTTAGTTTTTAAAATTATCTATCAGAGAGATTTCTTTGACATCTCCTCTAAACCTTCCCTTGTAAACAACCCTTTCAAGCCAGTTCTTCTCTGCTTCAAGATCTTCCCTGTAAATAATCTTATACCAGAATCTTTCATATCTATCCCATTTATAATTTCTAAATTTAAGAAAATCCTTTGATTCAAATGGTGCCTGTACAGCATTAACATATACTCTTGGTTTATGAGCATTTTCCCAAATTTCCTTTAAATATGTATAATTTTTATCAGGCACATTATTAGAAAGTAGATATAAAAGGGCGTCTGAATCCTCTAAAGCACGATGTGCATCACAGAAAAATCCGTGAAAAAAGCTCAACATCTCCAGCTTAGCCGAAGTAAATCCATAATCCTCCCATGAGATATTAGCAAATGAACAAGCCCAGAGTTTCTTTCTTGATACAGGGATCAGATTATCAATAAATGGTCGGTCAAATGCAGCATTATGTGCAATTATAATATCACTAGCAGATAATATTGATGATACTTTCTCTATATTAATAGACTTTCCTGCAACATCTTCATTTGTAATACCTGTAAGTCTGGTAATCTTATCAGATATTTTCCTTCCTGGATCCGAAAATTCTGAATAGCCTTCTTCCACAGAACAAAGCTTACCATCTAGCTTATTAAAATTAAACTTTCTCAGACCTATTTCAATAACAACATCATTATTTTTATCAAGTCCTGTTGTTTCAGTGTCAAGAACAACTCCCGTAAGTATATTGTCTTTGTTCTCTTCAATATATTTTTCATCAATGTCGTCAGAAATATGGAAGTTTCCATTAAATCTTTTCAATATAACAGTTTGCTCATCTTCACTCATTCCTAACCATCTAAATCTCATTCTTCCTCCATATTTAACTTTTCCCATTACTCATCCCACCATTCATTATTTATTCATTTTCAACATGCGACATGCAACATTCAAAATTCAAAATTTAAAATTTCTTATCTCTTCCCCCTTATCACATATAATCAAAAAGGGAGCCATTAAAGCTCCCTATAAGTATACATTATAAAATGCTTTTATTCTATCCCTCTGTTTGAGAGATAATATGAGGTGTTATTAGAATAATAAGTTCTCTTGTCTTTGAGGTACTACCACTCTTTCCGAAAAGGCTCTTAAGAACAGGAATATCTCCAAGAATAGGTATTCTGCTATTAGATTTTGAATCAGACTGCTGAATAAGTCCACCGATAAGTATTTCTTCTCCATCCTTGACCTTTACCGTAGTCTTTGCAATTCTCTTTACAATGGAAGGATACGGGAATGTTCCACCACCCTTGACTTCTCTCCAAACTGCTTCTGAAACCTCCGGATTTACATCAAGAGTGATCCATCCCTCATCATTAATGCGAGGAGTAATATCAAGTATTATACCTGTATCTTTTTCCTGTGGTGGCTGTGTAGGACCGCCTGAGTATATTACCTGCTCACCAATTTGTACCTTAGCCTCTTTACCGTTCATAGCCATGATCTTAGGATTAGAAAGCAACTTTGCATTTCCTGTTGTTTCAGCTGCTGTAAGTATAGATTCGAAAATCATTGGTCCGCGATAAAAATCACCGAATTTGAAAGGATCACCAGCTCCTGTATCTGCTGGATTTGGCATATAACTATCATAGCTATCTAATTTTTTCTGATACTCACTTACTGTCCACAGACGACCTGCATTATTATCACCCGTAGTATCTCCATTTGCGCCCCACCGCCACGACATGCCAAGGTCTTTACTACCTTCAGTAGTGATTTCAACAATCTTAGCTTCAATCATAACCTGATGAACTGGAACATCAATAGATTTAACAAGTTCATCTATTTTATCAAGAGCAGTCTGATTACCAGATACAATTACAGCATTGACTCTGCTATCAACACTAACTTCAATTTTAGTTTCAGACTTCTTGAAAATCCCTGATATAACCTTTGATACACTTTCAGCATCCGCATAATTTAACTTATAAGTCCTATTAAGTCCAACATCAAAGCCCTCTGCAAGTTTTTCCGCAGGGCCAACAACATATGTATTATCAATCTTTCTGACAACATAACCATTTGTCTTGGCAACAAGTTCAAGAGCTCTTTCATAATAAACATCTTTAAGAGAAAGTGTTATTCTTCCTTGCACGGATTTCTCTGTGATAATATTAGAACCTGTAGCACGCGCTATGTTCTTAACAACATCCCTTATATCCGTATTACTAAAAGAAAATGTAACATAATCCTGCGCAGCCCATAATGGCATACACGCTACCAAAAGGAGCAATGCAATAACTTTTGGTATAGCTTTATGTAGTGTTATATTCATATCTACCTCCATTATTTAATCATTTATTGATATTGTCCTTCTCATATTCAACCTATATGAGAAAATAACAATTTTATCTTCACCTATCTCAACCACACTGAAATCAGAGTTTTTGTCGCCTTCTGCCATTTCATAGCTCTCTCCTTTATCAAGATTTTCAATTAGTGCTATCTTTATATCGGCATTAATGACAACACCATTTAATTTTAATCTTAATGGCTTAGGAGCTTCTTTACTTCTTTGAATAGCAGGTGCATTTTCAGGTGGTGCAGGAGGTTTTATCAATGACTCAAACGGATTAGATATTCCACCATCCTCAGCTGGATCATCATTAAAATACTTGACCAGATTCTCAGTAACTAAGTAATCACCACTCTCAGTAACAGGAGCCTTCTCAGAATCCTTTGCTACTCCACCAGAAACCGCATTTCCTCCACCCAAAAGATCATCCAGTTCATCAGATAGTACAGGAGTTGAAAAGAAAAACAACAGTCCCCCTGCCAGGAGTAATATGCTTAAAATTGATTTATATTTCATACTTTCCTCCTTAAAGCAGGTCTTCAGTACCTGAATAATCAAGAGCTGTAAATTTATATACATTAAAATCAAAAGACATTGTAATCATAGTCTTATTCTTTCTAATACCTACACCTTGATATCCAGAACCACTGAATTGCTGATATCTAGAACCTCCGCTACTGCCTGATGTAGCAAGAGTCAGTTTTCCTTTTCTTGCAGTTATCAGATTAAAGTTCTCAAGTCTGCTCATAAGTCTTCCAAGGCTATGATATTCACCTATTAATTGAATACTTATTGGAAGAACACTATATGATTCATATTCTGAGATATTATTGAATTTTATCTCTTTAAATTCTACCTTAGTTGCTTTTGAATATTCTTCTATCTTATTAAGTATTGTGGGAATATCAATTTCTGTATGGATTTTCTTAGAAAGAGCTACCATTTTTTTATTGACTTCACCAAGATGCTTTTTAGCATTTGCAATATCCTGATCAATATTCTTAGCTTTCTTTATTTCGTCCTGAATCTTTGCAATTTCTGCTTCAAGCTGCATTTTCTCATCCTGATATGCCTTGTAATTATTGAAGTAAAAAGCACTTCCCATTCCAATGAGCACTATCAAGAACAATATGAATATCATAGATTTTTCGTTCATATTATTCGCTCCTTTTCTTTAATTGGCATTTCAAACTGAAATCCCAAATTTCCTGCTGATTGACTTTATTCTTAATAGCCTTTTGAAGGTAAATATTACTAAAGTATGCATCCTTTTTGAGATTGCCCAGAAACTCAGAAATATTCTTAACAGTATCTACCGCCTTTCCAAAGATATTAACCTGAAAATTTGATTCCGTATTAAATCTTGTAAGCCATACTTTCTTTCTTGGAACAACCTCGGTAAGCCTCTCCATAATATCAGTCCATGCTACTATATTATCTGTACTAATAAGGCCTTCAATCATATTAATTTTATTTTCTATGGAGGCAATATTATTATTAATTTCATCGAGTTGTTGCTGTTTTCTCTTTATCTCAGCTTTATTCTTCTTTATTAATTTGCTTTTTTGTGCCCTGAGATCATCAAGTTTTGTTTCGAATTCCGGAGCAACTACACCCCACAATCCGTATCTTACAGCAACGAGAATTATTATTCCCAAAATCGTTCCTATAGGAATCTTAGGCATCTTCATGCCCGGTTTTTTAGGTATTAGATTAACTCGAATCAATTCCACAGTATTCTCACCTCCTATATATATCGAAACAACATTACATTATATCTCTAATAGCAAGACCTATAGCAGCAGAAAATTCCAAAGAATGCTCTCTTAAATCTTCTTCATTCTCTACTGCAATTTCCATATATTCTAATGGTTCTGCAAGTATTACTTCTATTCCAAGCTCATTAGCTAGAAAGACATCAATATTCTGAAGATATGCAGTTCCACCTAAAAGAAATATTTTATGTATTACTTTTTCTCTTGACTGTGCCTTATAATAATCAAATGATCTTCTTAGTTCTGAAGCAAGATCTTCTACAACTGTTTTAATGACTTCAGAGACCTCATTTTCTTCTTCACCCTCTATTACAAGTTTTCCTTCCTCTTTCTTAATATTTTCAGCCTGATCATAATCAAGTTTGAGAACACTCTGGATTACAGAAGTTATACTATTTCCTGCAATAGAAATATTTCTATGGAATTCAAGTACTCCTTTTGTGCAAATACTTATATTAGTAGAGCCTCCACCAATATCGACAATTGCTATAACCTCATCATCTGAAATTTGAGTATTTATTGAATTTAATACTGCAAGACTATTAACATCCAAAACATTAGCAGTTATACCTGCACCCTTCATAGTTCTTATATAATTTTGCACTATCTCTTTTTGTGAACAGACTAAAAGAATATAGAAATTAATTATTCCTTCTTCTTCTATTTCTTTAAGCTTTGAATATCCTATACTAACGTCCTCAAGAGCATATGGTACATATTGTTCTGCTTCAAATTTAATTGCCTCTTCCAGTTCTTCATCCTTCATCTGTGGAACTGTTATAAATCTTACAATTACATTCTGTAATGATATTCCAATATTATAATTGGATGCCTTTACTCCGATTGAATTGTTCAATTCTTTTACAATCTCAATCATTGCAGTACTATCAGCAATATTTCCGTCCACAATTATTCCTTCGGGAACAGGCACAATTCCATAACCTACTATTTTTGCACCATCAGATGATTTTTCAATTGCTACTGCTTTTACTGAAGATGTACCAATATCAAGACCGACTATTGCTTTAGAACTTCCAAATAACATGAGACTACCCCTTATATAAATTTCAAATTATGTACTCTATAAATTGGTTTTCGGCTAAATTTATCTTTTTGTTTAAGCATTTTTTTACCTTTTGACCAATTTTACATCCAATATACCCTGATTAACCTTTCCCAAACTAACTCCTCTATAATAGTAATTCAGTATATCTCGGAAACTATAACCCTGTTTTGCCATACCATTAGCTCCCCATTGACTCAAACCTACTCCATGCCCACATCCATAACCAACAAAGACTATCTCATCTTTATTACTTTTTTTTTCTTCTTGTTCTATTATCATATTAATACGCTCTTCTATACTAAGATCTTTATATGCAGACAAATCTGGTGCTTCACTGAATATCTTAAAAGCATTAGAATAAAGTTTTGTAGTACCAAGCATACTTCTTAATTTATTTGCTGAATATACTGTATTGTTTATACTAATCAATTTTACTCTGCCATATAAATCAGTATCTACAACCTTAATTTCTAAAAAATTATCATTTATTATTCCCCTTTTTTTCAATCTCTTTATCAATTTATCTTTAGAAATACGAAATTCCCATCTGTGATGAGGTGCACCTGCACTGAATTCATCTTTTACAGCTTTAAGATATGGATATGATTTTCCTCCCCATACATCCTTACTACTTGCAGTATATCCTCCACTATCCGAATGATAGAAAGCCTTTATTAATTCTCCCTTATACAAAAGTACATAATTTCGTGTTCTCATTACTGCTGCAGTTGTTCTTGGATCTTCAGCTCCAATACCTTTATAGACTTGACAATGGTCACTGTTGCACAGATCAAACCCTTGAGAGGCATGTTTTCCCAGATACTTAAGGGCATATGTCCTAGCAATTACAGCCTGAGCTTTTAATGCTTCAGGTTCAAAATTTTTCATCATTTCACATCCAACAACACCCTTTAGATAATCCTCTAATTCTACCTTATTTATAATGCTGAATGAATTTTTTGAAATCACATGTATCAGGATCTTTCCTCTATAAGAATTTCCGTCTAGCACAATTCTATTTAATCCTTTACTGTCTATATATACCTCATCTTTATCTGTTATATATCCATTCAAGAAAAATTTTCCATTATTTATTTTTACAGTCAATTTATTCGAACGAAAAGTCACATCCAGCCTATTATCTATAGAATGGCACCTGAAACCATTTGTTGATTTGAATACAAAACTTTTAGTATTTCCTATAATACCGATTCTAAGGTCTATTGCATATAGATTAGCCGATAATATGAGAATGAAAGCGAGTACTGAAAAAGCGCTCAGATTCACTGAAAATACAGCCACAGTATTTTTGATTATAAATATTATTGTTTTTAGCAATTTTATTAGCTTCATAATATCCTAATCGGAAATCATAAGATAAAAATGAGGCATTGAAATTTTCTGAAAGTTTTTTACCGGTTTCTAATATTATATTTCTAGGCTGATAAATGCTCACAAAAAGTGTAGTTGTAATATATTTAATACCAAGCTCTTCTGCAAGTAAAAATGTTTTTCTCAGTCTGAGCGAATAACATCCTTTACATCTATTACTAAATTCATTTGATACTTTGAAATATTCTTTTATATCGTAATCACCAACAATAAGCCTCATATTATTATCTTTAAAAAACTTTTCTACTTCAATCAAACGCTTTTCATACTCAGAAGAAGGATGAATATTAGGATTATAAAAACAACCTATAATCTCATACCCATCATTTTTCAATACTTCATATGGATGGAGAAAACAAGGCAAACAGCATATATGAACTAAGATTTTTTTATCAGACATAATTACTTAAATAGTAATTATTTTGGATAAAAAGGTCAAGGGTTAAAAGGATGTATTTTTAGAAGCGCTTTAGTAAATACTGAAAAATTACGATGATTTTTCAGTATGGTAGCAGAATAGACATATTTTAAATAGTTACATGCTTTATTTTAAAAGTTTTTCAACAGC
>Ga0114934_10002686_pt1 | contig 11337 bp, 12 predicted proteins | sample 4SBtaG_2_FD_99695 | JGI IMG/M metagenome (GOLD analysis project Ga0114934, IMG submission 99695) | Deep subsurface microbial communities from Kolumbo volcano to uncover new lineages of life (NeLLi) - 4SBTROV10_white metaG | ecosystem: Environmental > Aquatic > Marine > Volcanic ...
TCACCCCGCCCGTGGGCATGAACCTGTTCATCATTCAGGGGGTCGGCAAGGCCAGCCTTGGCGAGGTCGTGCGCGGCGCCTGGCCGTTTGCCCTGATCATGCTCACGACAAGTGCAGTGCTGTGGTTCTGGCCAGAGCTTGCGCTGTTCATTCCATATCGGCTGTAGGGCGAAAACCTGGCACCCTAGCCCGATGCGGACAGCTGGTTATGTTTGCGCGCCATGAAATCCTTGGCGGTTTCCACAGCAACGGCGGCGTCGCGGCAATAGGCGTCAGCGCCGATGGCCTTGGCGAATTCCTCGTTCAGGGGGGCACCGCCGACAAGGACCGTATAATCGTCACGGATCCCCTTTTCGATCATCGTGTCGATCACCACCTTCATATAGGGCATCGTGGTCGTCAAAAGCGCCGACATGCCGAGGATGTCATATTCCTCGCTTTCCAGCGCCCCGAGGTAGCTTTCCACGGCGTTGTTGATGCCAAGGTCGGTGACTTCAAAACCGGCCCCTTCCATCATCATCGTCACCAGGTTCTTGCCGATGTCGTGGATGTCGCCCTTGACCGTGCCGATCACCATGCGCCCCAGACGCGGCGCGCCGGTTTCGGCCAGCAGCGGTTTCAGGATGGCCATGCCGCCCTTCATCGCGTTGGCCGCCAGCAGCACCTCGGGCACAAACAGGATACCGTCGCGAAAATCGATACCGACGATTCGCATCCCCTCGACCAGCGCCTTGGTCAGCACGTCATAGGGTTGCCAGCCCCGCGCAAGCAGGATGTTGACGCCTTCCTCGATTTCCTCTTTCAGGCCATCGTAAAGGTCGTCGTGCATTTGCAGTGTCAGCTCTTCATCTTCAAGCTCGGCAAGGACGATCTCGCCTTCTTCCTCGGACATGGGCCTAATCCTGTGTTGATCGCGCAGGCGCGGTTTTCACTTTCTTCAACTGCAACTATTCTGCGTCACCAGAGGATATCTGCGACTTTAACGACATTTCCTTCGTCGCAACCGACCTACCATCAAGCGGGCGCATGAAATAGTGCTACCTGCGGCCACGACGGCGCGCGCGGCGGGCCGGGGCGGGGCCACCCGCGCCACCGGTGCCGTCGCTGTCACTTGAGAACGGGCCGATCGTGGTGACGATCTGTTCCAGGCTGGGCGCCTCGCCCTTGGGGCGGCTTTCCAGCGCTTCACGCATCTTTTCCAGATGTTCCGGCATGGTGCCACAGCAGCCGCCGATGATGCTGGCCCCCGCATCGCGCGCCATCAGCGCATATTCGGCCATCAACTCGGGATTTCCGTCGTAATGGATATGGCCGTGTTCATATTTCGGAATGCCGGCGTTACCCTTGGCGATGAGCGGCCGGTCCGGGCCTTCGGCGACAAAGCCCAGGAGCGTGCGCAGCAGGTCCGATGCCCCGACGCCGCAGTTTGCGCCAAAGCCCAGCGGTTTATGCGCCATCTTGCCGATCATCGCCACCATATCGCGCGATGTCAGCCCCATCATGGTGCGCCCGGCGGTGTCAAAACTCATCGTGCCGCACCAGGGCATGCCAGCCAGCGCAATCCCCTCGGCGGCGGCCAGGTATTCCTCGCGCGCCGACAGGGTCTCGACCCAGAGCAGATCGACCCCCCCCTCTTTCAGCCCCTCGGCCTGCTCGTGAAACATTTCAACCGCGTTTTCGTGGCTGAGCGCACCGACCGGCTGCATGATCTCGCCCGTTGGCCCCATCGAGCCGGCGACAATCACCTTGCGCCCGGCCCTCTCTGCCACCTCGCGCCCGATCTCACCGGCGATGCGGTTCAGTTCGCGCACGCGCCCTTGTGCATTGTGCAGCTTCAGGCGCGCGTAATTGCCGCCAAAGCTGTTGGTCAGGAACAGATCGCTGCCCGCCCCGACCGCGCCCTGATAAAGCGCCGTGATCTTTTCGGGGTGGGTATCGTTCCACAATTCCGGCGCTTCCCCGGCCTCAAGACCCATGTTGAACAGATTGGTGCCAGTCGCGCCATCGGCCAGCAGCCAGCCCTTTTCGGCCAGCATTTCGGCAATCGGATCCTTCATCAGTCTTGTCCTTCCAAAGCATTTTCTGCCAACAGGCGAATGCGTTCAAGCATCGAGCGCAGCCCGTTCGAGCGCTGTGCCGACAGGTGCTGGTCCAGCCCGAGGCGCCCCAGCTCGGCCTGGGCATCGACCTTCAGAACCTCGTCCAGCGCCAGCCCGTTGAACAGCGCCGAAATCACCGCGATCAGCCCGCGCACGATCATCGCATCGCTATCGCCGCGAAACCGGAAAACGCCGTCCCTGATCTCGGGCACCATCCAGACCTGCGATGCACATCCCAGAACCTTGGTTGCCGGCACTTTCAGCGCCTCATCAAGTGGGTCCATCGCCTTGCCAAGCTCGATCACATAGCGATACCGGTCTTCCCATTCATCAAGAAAGTCGAAATTCTCGGCAATGTCTTCAAAGGCGTCTGTGGCCATCGGTTCCCGTCCCGTTCAAATCGTTCAATTCAACTATGATGCAGATATGTGTATGTCCAGCAGGAAAACCAGACATTAAGCCGCCTGAAAGCTTTCCAAAGCGCGTATTTTCGGTTTAATCAGGGGCAACGTTCTGAACCGGAGACGTCACGCACATGACCAGAGTCCTCACCGCGCTCATCCTTCTTGGCTTTCTTGCGTCCTGCGGCGCGCTGGGGCGTTCGCGCCTGAACCCGGTCAACTGGTTTGGCAAAAGCAGATCAACACCCGTCGTCCAGGTCACGCCGAGCCCCCCCAAGGACACCCGCCCGCTGGTCGGCACGGTCCTGTCGCTGAAGGTGGACCGGATGCCCGGCGGCGCGATCATTCATGCAGTGGGCCTGCCCGCAACCGAGGGCTATTGGGGCGCAGCGCTGGTGGCGCTGAACGCTGAAAAGCCGGACAAGGGCGTCTTGAAATATGAATTTCGCCTGACCCCGCCGCCCGAAACGCACCCGGTTGGCATCAAACGCACGCGCGAGGTCCTTGTCGGGCATTTCGTTTCGGATCAAAAGCTGTCCGGCGTGCGCAGGATCGAGGTGATCGGCGCCGCCAATCGTCGGATCACGCGACGCTAGACACATCACATCTCAGCGCAGCTTTGGCGGCTTGTCGGGGTCCATCCCCGGCGCCGCCGGAACGTATTCGCCCGGCTGCGCCTTTGGTAAGTCGAACCGCAGCCCAACCCGCGCAAGGCGGGCAAGACGCGCGTCATCGCCCGCCAGAAACGCGATATCCAGCGCCTGATCGGTGGCGCTGAAACTGACGGTTTCAACGATGCTCTGGCGCAGCGCCCCCTCGGCCCCAGGTCGTGTATCAACCAGCGCCAGCAACAGGCCGCTCTGGCCGTTGGCATAGCGCACCCCGGCCAGAAGCGCGCGATCGGCCAGCCCCTCGGCCGCGGCAAATTTCGCATCGAGTGCGCGCATCAGGTCCGAATCAACCCCAAAGGGCGTGGTAAATTCGACCGGGGTTTCAGCCGCCTCGGCGGCGCGGTTGTCCAGCGCCTCGCCCAGCCACGCCAGCGCGTCAGGGGGCAGCAGAATGGCCGAGGGCGCAACCTTAAGGTTGACCCCAAGGCCCATCCCCTGCCCGGCCAGCATATGCGCAAGCTGACGGCCCGACATCGCGACAAAAGGGGTTTCACGTCCGGTAAATTCCGCCAGCCGCGCCTCGCTGTCAAAGGCCAGCACATAGCGCCCCCCCTCCAGCGGAAAAACCATCGGCTGAACGCGGTCGTTCGCCGCCTCGCGGTCCAACAACAAAAACAGCTCGCATGCCGCCAGACGCTCGTAAAACCGAAGACGGGGGGCCGCGTCGGCGGGGGCGGCCTCCATCAGGGCATGGGCCTGATCCAGCGGGGTTTGCATATCGCGCTCCTTATAAACACGGGTTCAACGCGGGTGGGTCGCGCCGAGGGATAGGCGTGTGCGCGCGTTGGCGCAAGACCAAAACACCGCCAAGACATTTCCATGACACTGGCAAACCATCGGGCAAACCATCGGGGCGCACCGACGCGTCAATTCACCACGAATTCGCCGCTGACGTTGCGCCATTTGCCGGGCGAAATCAGACGCCGGTGCACAAAACGCACCGAATGCAGCGGGCCCTCGATCTTGCTGCGCCAGAAGTCGATAAATTTGTAAAGGCGCGGGTAATTCGGTGCGAGATCATATTCCTGCCACACGAAGGTATTGAGAACATTGCGATAATCCGGCATCCGATAACAGATTTCCGCCGTCGTCAGCCCATAGCCCTTCAGCATCAGTTCAAGGTCGGTTCCGGTCATTTTTCACCTCTTTCTTGCCTATAGCAAAAGAGTGGCGGTGAAACGGCGTTACGTCAAGGCTGGAACTCGATCAAATTATAATGATTTCAAGTTGTTAGCAGATAATGCCGCCGGCTGCCAGCGTTTGGCCAACTCGTGCATTGCGCATGGATATTGGGCGGCTTATACTGACAAGCACAAGATATTGCAGTCCTGAACACAGGTTGAAACTTCGTGAGCACCCCGACCGAACCCCCTGAAGAAACAGAAGAAACGCCCCCTGAAGGGCCGAAATACGATGGTCCCTCGGTCAATATCGAATCCGAGATGAAGACCTCCTACCTCGATTACGCGATGAGCGTGATCGTCAGCCGCGCGATTCCTGACCTGCGCGACGGACTGAAGCCGGTGCATCGGCGTATCCTTTATGCGATGTATGAAACCAATAACGGCCACGACAAGCCCTACCGAAAATCGGCGCGCCCGGTTGGGGATACGATGGGGAAATACCACCCCCACGGGGACAGCGCCATCTATGACGCGCTGGTGCGCATGGCCCAGCCGTTTTCGATGAGCCTGCCGCTCCTCGATGGGCAGGGAAACTTTGGCTCGATGGATGGCGATAGTGCTGCGGCCATGCGTTACACCGAGGTCAGGATGGACCGCCCCGCAGCCAGCCTGTTGGCCGATATCGAAAAAGATACCGTTGATTTCATTGACAATTATGACGGAAAAGATCAGGAGCCGACGGTCCTGCCAGCCCGGTTCCCGAATATGCTGGTCAACGGCGCGGGTGGCATCGCAGTCGGCATGGCGACCAATATCCCGCCGCATAATCTGGGCGAGGTGATCGACGCGACGCTGGCGCTGATTGAAACCCCCGATCTGGACAGCGTGCAGTTGATGGACTACATCCCCGCCCCGGATTTTCCCACCGGCGGCGTGATTCTCGGGCGCACCGGTGCGCGCAAGGCCTATACCGAGGGGCGCGGCAGCGTCATCTTGCGCGCAAAAACCAGGGTCGAGGAACTGCGCAAGGACCGATTTGCCATTGTCGTTGACGAGATTCCCTATCAGGTCAACAAATCCGCAATGATCGAAAAGATCGCCGAAGTGGCCCACGACAAGCGGATCGAGGGCATCGCCCATGTGCAGGACGAAAGCGACCGCGTCGGCGTGCGCGTCGTTATCGAACTCAAGCGCGACGCCACCCCCGAGGTGGTGCTGAACCAGCTTTTCCGCTTTACTCCGATGCAAACGTCGTTCGGCTGCAACATGCTGGCGCTGAACGGCGGCCGGCCGGAACAGTTGACCCTGCGCAAATTCCTGACCGCCTTTATCGATTTTCGCGAAGAGGTCGTTGCCCGCCGCACCGCCTTTGAACTGCGCAAGGCGCGCGACCGCAGCCATATCCTGTGCGGTCTGGCCGTCGCGGTCAGCAACGTGGACGAGATCGTCGCCACCATCCGCGCCTCCAGCGATCCAGCCGAGGCCCGCGCCCGCCTGATGACCCGCGCCTGGCCCGCGCAGGATATCGCCGATTACATCCGCCTGATCGACGATCCCAGCCACAAGATCAACGACGACGGCACCTATAACCTCAGCGAAACCCAGGCCCGCGCGATCCTGGAATTGCGCCTGCAACGCCTGACCGCGATGGGGGTCAAGGAGGTGACGGACGAGCTGCAACAACTGGCCGAAAAGATCAAGGATTGCCTTGATATCCTGCATTCGCGCAGCCGGATCATGTCGATCATCAGCGACGAACTGCGCGAGGTACGCGCGGCTTTTGCGGTGCCGCGCCGCTCGGAGATCGTCGATTACGCGGGCGATCTGGACGACGAGGACCTGATCGAGCGCGAGGAGATGGTCGTCACGGTCACCAACTCGGGCTATATCAAACGCACCAATCTGGCCGATTTCCGCGCCCAGAAACGCGGCGGCAAGGGCCTGATGGGGATGGCCACAAAGGACGAGGATTTTGTCACCAACCTGTTTGTCGCCAATACCCACACACCGCTGCTGTTCTTTACGACCGAGGGCATGGTTTACAAGCTGAAGACATGGCGCCTGCCGCCGGGGGGGCGCCATGCGCGGGGCAAGGCGATCGTCAATATCCTGCCGATTCCGCAGGGCGTCAGCGTTGCCGCGATCATGCCGGTCGACGCGCCCGAAAGCGACTGGGCCGACCTGCAGATCGTGTTTGCCACCTCGACCGGGCGCGTGCGGCGCAACGCGCTGAGCGATTTCACGAACGTCATGCGCAACGGCAAGATCGCGATGAAACTGCCCGAAGGGGTCAGCCTGGTCAACGCACGCATCTGCAATGAAATGGATGACTTCCTGCTGACGACCGCCCTTGGCAAGGTGATCCGCTTCCCGGTGACTGATGTGCGCATCTTCAAGGGGCGCGATTCAACGGGTGTGCGCGGGATCAAGCTGGCCAAGGACGATCAGGTCGTCTCGATGGCCGTGATCCGCCATGTCGAGGCCAGCGCCGACGAGCGGGCCGCCTATTTCAAGATGCGCCGCGCCATCACCGGCGACGAAACCGGCGAGATCGAGGGCGGCGGCGTTGACAGCCAGCTCAGCACCGAGCGCTACGCCGAACTCGGCGCGCTCGAACAATGGATCCTGACGATCACCGCGCGCGGCTATGGAAAACGCTCCAGCGCCCATGAGTATCGCGTCGCAGGGCGCGGTGGCCAAGGCATCGCGGCGGCCAATCTGGGGCGGCGTGGCGACAGGATCGTGGCCTCGTTCACGGTGGAGGATGACGATCAGATCATGCTGGCCACTTCGACCGGGCAGTCGATCCGCTGTCCGGTGGCCGGGATCTCGCGCCAGGGCCGGGCGTCGAGCGGGGTCAAGGTATTCACCACCTCAAAAGGCGAGCAGGTGGTCTCCGTCGCGCTGATCGCCGATCAGGGGGACGAGGGCGAAAGTCACAGCGGAAACGATACCGGCCCTGACGCGTAGGCGATAATCCGCCGAAATATGATGAAATCACGGCAAACCCCCTTGTTTCATGGGGGTTAGCCGCCTTCTGCGCCCCGGTTTAGCTGCAAAAACGGTCACATTTCAGCCCAGTTCCTCCTTATTCCTGCCTTATTTTCCGGCGATTGTTTCCAAAATGATTAACGGGCGGGGCAATGGCAATCATTCTTCCCCGGTGTGCAAAGGGCAAAGGGACAAGAGATGACGGCTGTTTCACTAAACCAGCGGCAAATGCAGGAAATCGCCCACGCGACGGCGCGGGTTCTGATTGCATCCTATTTCGTTGCATCGGCGGCAGGGCTGATCGTTGACCCCAACTCGATGGGGCAGTTCCTTTCGCTCAGCGCGGTGCCCGATTACCTGCGCTGGCCAAATGCCGGCTTTCAGCTGGTCGCAGCACTTGCGATCATGTTCGGCTTTCAGACGCGGCTGGCCTCGGCGCTGCTGGCGCTCTACATCTTCTGGTCCAGCTTCATTTTGAATTATGTGCCCACGGATCCTGTCGCCCTCGGGGCGTTCTGGCGGGATCTGGCGATGATCGGCGGCTTGCTCTTGCTGTTCAGCCACGGTCGCGGGCGTTATGCGGTGGACAACTACCTGTTGCGCCAGCAGGAAAAGCGCAAGCGCGCGCGCAAAGCCGCTGACGACATCGCCATGCAGACCGCGGCAATCCAGATGGCGCCGCCAGCGGCCTGAGGACCAATTACAGTTTCTCCCTGACTGGGGCCGCGCCGATTGCGGCCCTTTTCTTTTGCGCGCTGCTCGCCTAAACGGGCGCCATGACAAAAGCCATTCATATCATCGGCGGCGGCATGGCCGGCTCCGAAGCCGCCTGGCAGGCCGTCACCCTCGGGGTGCCGGTCGTCCTGCACGAAATGCGCCCCAAGGTCGCGACATTTGCCCATAAAACCGCCAATCTGGCCGAGATGGTCTGCTCGAACTCGTTCCGCTCGGACGACGACAGCGCCAATGCAGTCGGCCTGCTGCATTGGGAAATGCGCGCGGCAAACAGCCTGATCATGGCCGAGGCGGACCGACACGCCCTGCCCGCCGGCAGCGCGCTGGCCGTCGATCGGCACGGATTTTCCGCCGCCGTGACCGAGGCCCTTGGCCGGCACCCCCTGATCACAATCGAAACGGGCGAGGTCACGTCCCTGCCCGACCCGACCGAGGGGACGACCATCATCGCGACCGGCCCGCTTACCTCCGGTGCGCTTGCGCAGTCGATCCGCGCGGCCAGCGGCCAGGATTCGCTTGCGTTTTTCGACGCGATCGCCCCCATCGTTTACGCTGACAGCATCGACATGCAGACGGCTTGGTTCCAGTCCCGCTATGACAAGGGCGAGACCGAGGCCGAGCGCAATGCCTACCTCAACTGCCCGATGACCCGCGCCCAGTACGAGGATTTCATCGACGCACTTCTGGGGGCCGAAAAGACCGAATTCCACGACGGCGAAGCCGGCGGGGATGGCGAAACCCCCTATTTCGACGGCTGCCTGCCAATCGAGGTCATGGCCGCGCGGGGCCGCGAAACCCTGCGTTTTGGCCCGATGAAGCCGGTCGGCCTGACCAATCAGCACGACCCGCAGACCAAACCCTACGCGGTCGTCCAGCTTCGGCGCGACAACGCCCTTGGCACGCTCTATAATATGGTCGGCTTTCAGACCAAGATGAAGTATGGCGCGCAAGTTGATGTTTTCAAAAGGATTCCAGGACTGGAAAATGCAAATTTCGCGCGTCTCGGTGGGATCCACGCCAATATCTTCATCAATTCTCCACGCCTTCTGGATGCACATATGCGCCTGAAATCCGCGCCTCATATCCGCTTTGCCGGGCAGATCACCGGGGTCGAGGGCTATGTGGAAAGTGCGGCGATGGGACTGTTGGCCGGGCGTATGGCGGCATTTGACATACTCGGAAAATCGCTGGCCCCGCCCCCGGATGTCACCGCGATGGGGGCGCTGGTCACGCACATCACGGGCGGCGCCGATGCCAAAACCTTTCAGCCGATGAACGTCAATTTCGGCCTGTTCCCCCTGATCGAGGATGCACGCAAGGGCCGGCGCGCCCGCAAGGAACGCTACAGGGCCTATACAGAACGCGCGAAATCGGCGTTTCGGCACTGGCTGGAGACGGCGGCAGCGGCCGACAAGACGGCAGACAAGACGGTGGATATGGCGGCGGGCTGATGCAGATGCGGCAACGCTTTGCCCCTTCGCCGACGGGACTTTTGCATCTGGGGCATGCGTTTTCGGCCCTGACGATCTGGCGGATGACACAGGCGGCGGCGGGCGACTTTCTGCTCCGGATCGAGGATATTGACCGCGCCCGCGCGCAGCCAGAATATGTCAGCGCGATCTTTGAAGACCTGCATTGGCTGGGTCTGGACTGGCCGCGGCCCGTCTGGCTGCAAAGCGCCCGTTTAGAACATTACGATACGGCCCTTAACCGATTGATTGAAAAAGGATTATGCTACCCCTGCAGGTGCAGCCGCCGCGACATTGCCGCCGCCCTTTCAGCGCCCCAGGAAAATGTGATCACAAATCCGCCACCTCCCTATCCCGGCACCTGCCGGCAGCGCCCGATGGCCGATAGAGCCGAGGGGGATGCGATCCGTCTCGATATGGCGCGCGCGATTGCCTGCCTTGGCGGTGAGGCCGCACTTCAGCGGCTGGAGTATGTTGAAACAGGCCCGCGTTTTCGTGGGCGTCACGCACTAACGCGCGCAGCTCTTCTGACACGGCATGGCGACATCGTTCTGGCGCGGCGCGATATTGGCACCTCGTATCACCTCGCGGTGGTCGTCGATGATGCGGCCCAGGGCATCACCCATGTCACGCGGGGTGAGGACATGTTTCACAGCACCGAAATTCATCGCCTGTTGCAGGCGCTTCTGGGGCTGCCGACCCCGGTTTACCACCACCACCGACTGGTGCGCGACAAAGTAGGCCGGCGTCTGGCCAAGCGCGATGACGCCCGTGCAATCGCAAAATATCGCGCGGGCGGGGCGACACCTGCGGATATCTGGCGTCTATGCCTTGAGGGGCTTGGTTAATTCAACTTCGCGCCCGTCTCGCAGTGCCGTATAGAAACACGACGGCCGGTTGGTATGGCACGCCGGCCCAATCTGGTGCACCCGCAGCAACAGACAGTCGCGGTCGCAATCGATGCGCAGATCGGCCAACGTCTGCCGATGCCCGCTGCTCAGCCCCTTTTCCCACAACTCCTGGCGCGAGCGCGACCAATAGGTGACGCGCCCCGTCTCCAGCGTTTTCACCAGCGCCGCGCGGTTCATCCAGGCCATCATCAGAACCTCGCCGCTGGTTGCATCCTGCGCAATGGCCGGGATTAACCCGTTTGCGTCATAGCGCAGGCTGTCTGGGTCAAATTCGCGCGACATGGGCTGCGCTCCTTTTCAAAGTGAAATTCATGGCCTATTTAGATTGTGTGCCCGATAATGGAAAGGTGTTGCGCGCGATGAGCGGAGAGCAGGATTTGATCAAACTCTATTCGGGGCAGATTCTGGCGCTGGCCGCCAATATCCCACATGCCGAACGCCTGCCCGCCCCCGATGGCAGCGCGCGCAAACGTTCGCCGCTCTGCGGTTCGGCGGTGGAGGTTGACGTCAAGGTCGAAAACGGGCGGATCAGCGCGTTCGGTCAAGAGGTCAAGGCCTGCGCCTTGGGTCAGAGCGCGGCCTCGGTGGTCGGGGCCAACGCGATTGGCCGCAGCCTGCCTGAAATCACGGCCGCGCGCGATGCATTGCGCGCGATGTTAGCCCAAAACGGCCCGACGCCCCCGGCCCCGTTTGATGCGCTTGAAGTGCTGCGCCCGGCGCGCGAATACAAGAACCGGCATGCCTCGATCATGCTGGCGCTAGAGGCAACCCACGCGGCGCTGACGGCGGCTCTGGAGGCCGATGCTCAGGCCGTGGGCGAACCGTAAAGCTCGGCTGCGCGGGTTTCAAATGCGCGCACGATCCTGAGCATTGCTTCGTTGAAAACGACCCCGATCACCGCCTGCAGGATCGCGGATTTGAACTCGAAATCCACAA
>Ga0114934_10002688_pt1 | contig 11335 bp, 10 predicted proteins | sample 4SBtaG_2_FD_99695 | JGI IMG/M metagenome (GOLD analysis project Ga0114934, IMG submission 99695) | Deep subsurface microbial communities from Kolumbo volcano to uncover new lineages of life (NeLLi) - 4SBTROV10_white metaG | ecosystem: Environmental > Aquatic > Marine > Volcanic ...
CTTGCTTGCAAGGGCCGGAAACCCCGGCCGATTCAAGTATCGGCCGCTACATATGTCATTCCGGCAAACGAAGCCCTGAGCTTGCCGAAGGGGCGAAGCGCGACCGGAATCGGTTCTTATGGTCGCGGGATGCCCGTTAGATTCTCGACCCTTTCGACTACGCTTCCGCCTTCGCCCTGAGCCACGTCGAATGGGCTTCGGCGGGACAGGCAAGGTCCACGAAAGCGAGAATGACGCCTTTTATCCATGAAAACCCTCCTTTCAAAAATTTACCACGTTTCCCTCTTTGAAGGAGTTTTCCACCTTAACCGGTGGTCCGGTTTTTGGGGACAAGCTCAAAAAGCCCTCCATTCCGAACGCTCAGGTTGACAGATGACGGGCGGCATTTCTTCAATCATCTGAAGAGGCTCAGTTTCCGAGCAAAAAAGTTCCACAGAAAGACCAGGAAGGTCGAGATGACCTTGGAGTAGAGGTAGTAATAACCGGCCATCCCGGTCAGAAGCCACATGAAGAGGTCGTTCAGCCCGAGTCCGACTACCCCAACCGCCGCAAAAATCCAGAACTCTAGCCAGCGACTGGAGAAAGAGCGGCGACTGAAAACCCAGAAAATGCTAAGAATGTAGTTGACCACGAGTCCCACTAGAAAAGAAATGGTGGCGGAAAGAAGGTAGTAGAGGCCCGCGTACGCCGTAAGGACGTAAAGGAGTCCGAAATCGACGATGAAGGCCGTTCCTCCGACGAATCCGTAGCGAAAGAACTGAATACGCATGTCGTTCGTCGGTTTCCTGAACAGGGTGTAAATCAGGTTCAGCAAAGGGCCCTCCTTTTTGCGGGTGGACCTGGCTCCCGCTCCCGACAGATCCCGTTCATAAGATTACCATGGATATTTGGGGAAGCCGCATCGGCGGGGAATGACCGTCCGATTTTTAAGTCTCCTCCTCTCCTTCCCGTTTCTTCGCGGCTAACCCTTTTCGTGCATAGAAAACGAATCGCTTCATAAGCACAAATGAAAGGAACGCCATCGGCAGTGTTGCGAATGCCGCGGTAACCAGAACGTTGACTCCCATGGTCTTAAATACCTTCAGCACGAATACGCTGATCACATAGGTGACACCGTACACCGCGAAAAAACGAAGGATAAGTCCGTTGTCATGGCTCTCGAAAACAATGACGCCGGTGGTTTTGAAGTTGAAGAGTATTCCCAGCACCGTAGAAACGAAGGCTGCCAGAACGTAGTTCAGTCCAGCCAGTATGGATACGGCGAAAACAGAATAACCGAAGAGGGTGTTGACCGCCCCGACGATCAGAAAGCGCAGGAAGGGAATGGACCACAGCCTCCGGACGAAAGAAGGTATCGGAATGGATATCATGGTTCCGGAATGGCGGAATCGTTCGATGATCTCTCCGTGGTTCCAACCGGGGAAGACGCTTCCGACGGCTGGTCGAAGTTGATCCTCTCCTCCTCCACAACCAGCGGCCGGTGACGGACGTGCGTATAGATGAAACCTATGTACTCGCCAAGGATGCCCGTAAAAAATAATTGAACGGAACCGAAGAAAAATACGGCAATGATTATTGGTGCAATTCCCACCGTAAAGAAGTTCCATAAGAAGAGTTTTGCGAGAAGATAGGCCATTCCCACCATAAAGCTCAGCGCTGACATTATAAAACCAAGCATTGTGGCCAGTCGCAGGGGAACTTTACTGTGGCTGGTTATTCCGAGCATTGCCAGATCGTAAAGACGATAGAAGTTATAGGAACTCACGCCCTGTTTTCTGGGTGGCTGGTCAAAATAGACAATTGCCTGTTTAAAACCTGCTTCCATAATCATTCCGCGAAAGTAGGGATAGGTTTCGTCCATTTTCCTGAGCGCTTCAATGACAACCCTGTCGTACAAACCGAATCCGTAATAATTCTTGACCAGCGGTATATCTGATAATCTGGTAACGGCACTGTAGTAAAGCCGTCTGAAGGGAGTCAGGAGCAGCGAGCCGCCTTCACTCTTTTTCACTGCAAGAACCGATCGGTACCCTTCCTCCCACTTTTTAATAAGTTGTGGAATCAGTTCCGGTGGGTCCTGCAAATCCGCGGCCATCGGTATTACGGCGTCCCCACAGCATTGAAGAACTCCATAAAAACCGGAACGACCGACTCCGTAATTCCTGCTGTTAAAAATAACTTTAACTCTATTGTCCTTCTCCGCAAGTTTTCTTAACTCATCCTTTGTTCCATCCGTAGAACTGTTGTCGATAAAGAGGTGTTGAAACTCATAATTAGGCAGGCTGGAGAAAACCCGTTCGATAGCTTCATGGAGAATACGAATATTTTCGGCTTCGTTGTAACAGGGTGTCATTACGGTGATCAACGGCATCTTGATTTCTCCCTCATTCGACAGGATAGAGGTCGATGATCTCATTCCTGAGTTGCAGGGACTCTTTGATCTGCTTCCGGATTTCCTCCTTGAAACACCGGGAAGAGATTAGGACGGGTTCGTCGTTACGCGGGAGTTCATCCGGGGAAAGAATCGGTATCCCGGCCAGCAGAGTACCATGCATACGTGGGTTAGAATCGACAAAAGCTTTGATGGTGATATCCTTCATGGCACCTTCAGCCGGGAGACGCTGGGTATGAGTACCCACCCCCCAAATTATTATCTCTCTCCCGGATGCGGCAAGCTTACCAGGAACAGCTTTCAGGTGACCGTCTTCTGCTCTTGATTTCTCAACGTATGCCAGGATAGCCGTTTCTAAGTCCTGCTCTCCCATGAGATCCCCATGGTTGACTTCACGTCCCCTATGAACAAACAAGCCGTCGACTACCGGCATCAGCAATTTCCACCCCATTTAATATCATACCTTTCACATTGACTCTCCCTGAATCCATGAATCTGCAGCAAATTGTTCAGAGAATGCCGGGTAAAGAAATCAATGTGCTCAAGGTTGTACTGCTGAAAAGGGGCAGCAGGTTTGATGTGGAATAGCGAAGCGTCAGAAGATATCGCACCATCCCGCGGAGAATTCTCGTACTTGGAGCTGTTTTTGTAGTATTTATCAAACGTATCCTGGCCAGGAATTCCATCGGCGAAGGCCATTCCACAGTGGCGACACACTTTTACCCGGTACTCATCAAGAAGTTGCTGGCAATCGGGCTGATAGAATCGCTGAATATGAACAAGATTGGTCCGTGTTTTTCCACAAACTGGACAGGAACGGCTGAAACATTGTAACCCCGGGGAAGGATTGTATCCCTTAATATTTCTACCGGATTCCATAGCAAACCAGATCCCACGGAAGAACAGCATGCCGCCGCAGGTAAAAAGTATACTCGGTTGATATTTCATGGGCGGTCAGGGGGATTTCCCATAAATGATCAGGACGGTGGTATACGCACAGGGCAAGCGAGGGAAGGCATTTTCTTATCAGTCTCTCTCCCCCTCTCAGGGCATCAAGTTCAGCTCCTTCTATATCCATTTTAATGCACGTTGGTTCAAACTTACCAAGAAAATCATCCAGGGTCTCCACGGAGATTTCGATTGATCCTTCAGGATCCAACCCTGAAGACCTTCCCCCGTCAGCATTGAATCTCAGTATCTCCGTTTTTGCTCCCACTCCTGTTTTACGAATCGATATTTTTGTCCTGATTTCAGCCGGCAGGCTTTTAACAAATTCGGTAAGTTTCTTGTAATTTAAGGGATCGGGCTCGAAACTTATGATACGCAGAAATCTGCCACTGGTTATATTCAGGAAAGCACGTAGGGTGTCTCCGTCATAGGCACCACAGTCAAACAGCACTTCCCTGTCGGAAAGGGTGAAGATGCCCTCTGGAAAATGCTCGTCTTTTTCACTCATATCTGGTGAGCCCGAAAGATTCAGCTCCATTCGCCAACTTAATTCTCGAAGGTATTCTTGTCTTGATTGGTCATCCGCCATCAGGTCATAAGCTTTACGGATACGATCCGAGCGTAGGAGAATCCTATGGGGAAGGTCCATTGAGTAATAGGGCAGAAACTCTTCAGGGTATTTGTAAAATAAAGCGGCGAGCGGTACAACTCTCTCGCAACCCCTTTCTTTCAGGTTTTGCAGTGTTAAAAAGGGATCATTCCTGTAATTCCATACGGTAACTACAAAAGCGGCACTACTTCCATATTGAGCGATTGCTTCCTCTGGAGCCAGAACAGGAACTCCTTCGATAGTTTTCCCCCAGAGAGATTTGTTTTGGTCGGAAAACGCAAGCGGGTTAACGTCATGAAGCCTCAACCTTCTACATACTGTTCTGCCGATGTTTCCCGCGCCGTACAATACGATTGAATGTTCGAAAGGATGAGACATGCTATCGAAAAGACCAGCCTCCCATTCACGGACGTCTTCGATATTTCTGTTCAGGTAAAGCTCTATATCTTTTTCGTTCCCCATGCCAGGGAGGGCCATTAAATGCCCCTCTCGTTGATAAGGCTCTTCAGCCTTTCATTGGTGGCATATGGGGTGTCCACCATGTCTATCATAACTGGTGCATCTTTGGGACACTCCTTGGTTATCATCTGGCCCCGCATGATCTCTCGACAGGAGAGTTGGCCCTTCTGCAGGGGGATAGCGAGATAGACGTCTTTGTCCTGCAGCAAGTCTCCTATTTTAAGATCTCTTGCCGCGTAGACTCCGCGTACCAGTGCATCCAGGTAGCGAATTTCGTTTTCCGAAACTATCCTCTTCTGCGAGCCGGGGCTTCCGCACATATCACGGGCTTTATGCCAGGATTTGAACCATTCGTCGATTTGGTCCGGAAGTGAACAGTAGGGACTGATCTGTGTCGTTCCATCGTCGATATCAACGTGCCTCTCAAATGTGCGCGCTCCCTTGGCGTAGGCCATAAGGATCGACGAGGACCAGTCGTGATACTCGTGAGAGGAAAAGCCGATGATGTTGTTGGGATACCGGTGTCTCAGGAAATCAATTTGATTCAAATTAAGTTCCCGATCCTCCGTGGGATACAGGGAGACGCAATGGTTGATTGCGAGGGGAATATGGCGGTTGGCAAAGTAAGTAACCACATCGTCTATGTCTTTCAAAGAGGATCCACCGCTGGAAACTATGACCGGTTTGCCGGTTTTGGCTATGGCCTCAATGAGAAACCAGTCGTTGATGTCGGAGCTGGCTATCTTGATGATGGGAAGGTTCAAGTCGACGCACAACTCCACGGAAGCTTCATCGAACGGGGTAGCCATGGGGATGCAACCGTTGCTGCGGATGGCGTTCACGAGTTGAGCAAATTCGTCCTTTGAAAGACGCGTGTCCATGGTTTTCTTGATATAACGAATGTCCTCACGATCGCGGAAATCTTTGTGAATGAAACGCTCAACGTCCCTGAACTGGAGTTTCATCGCAGCCCGTACGTTGTTGAAACGAACCACGCGGCCGTAATCCTTGATAATCCGGAGCCCGCGTTCCACTCTTCCCCAATGATTGTTGGCAATCTCAAGAACGAACAGGTCTTCAAAAATGTCCCGATCAATCATGGGATTCTCCTTTTTAACGAACCACTGTCAATTCAAGCAAGAAACGTGCCTGTTGTTCCAGGGTTTCCGATAGTACACCTCACTTCTTCACTCTATCCTCTTTGAGCGGACCCAGCAAGTTCTCAATCAGTTCATCCTCGTCCAGAAACGGGTACATATCGTGGAGGGGCGCGGAAACAATGCTGCCATCGGGAAGCTGCTTTGATCTGCTCCTCGGTTCAAAGCCCTGATTGGGGTCAAGAATGATCTCGGCTATTCCCGCTCCGGGTTCTTCTAGGAAAGCATCTATCTCGGCACGAAAACCGCTTCCGCTTATCCGCCGTGACGGAATGTCGTAAGCTAGTCCCACCCTCACGATATCGGGGAAGGAAACGCCGCTTCCCGGACCCTCTCCGATAACGGCCCCGAAGAAGTTCTTCTGCGTACTCCTGATCGACAGATACCCCGAGTTGTTCAGGACGAAAAGCTTTACTGGCAGTCCGGCGTGAACCACGGTTTGCAGCTCCTGTATGTTCATCTGGAGACTCCCGTCGCCGGAAAGACAGATGACGCGTTTCCCGTTTCTCGCCACGGCCGCCCCGATGGCGGCCGGCAGGGCGTAACCCATGGAGGCGCTGCCCGAGTTGGAGAAGAGTCGCTGTTCCTTCTTTAACCGCGCCACCTGAAAGGCGACTATTGTGGCGCTGCCGTTAGCGCAAACTACAACCTCGTCCTCTCCAAGCAGGTCAAAGAGCGTCTCTGCGAAGTAGTAGGGGTTGATTCCCTCTTTCGTTGTGTGATGTTTTTCAAGAACTACCGGGTATTTCGAGAGGCGGGCTTTGCACCAGGCCAGCCATTTTTCGTACCGATCCGGCTTCCAGTCGGTTTTTCCAAGCTGTCGATCGAGTTCACCGAGAAAAACCTTGGCGTCGCAGGCGATGCCGAGGTGCGGGCTTACGGTTGGTTTAAGAAATTCGGATCGATCAGCATCTACCTGTATGATGTACGCATGGGGCGCGAAAGACTTCCAGTCGTAGCCGACCTGGCGGATGTTCAGCCGGCTCCCTACTACGAGCAGGCAATCGGCGTTCTGAACCGTGAAATTGCCCGCTCTGGTGCCGATTGTCCCGGGACGACCGCAGTAGAGCGGATGATCGGAGGGAATAAGATCGTGGGTCCACGCCGTTGTTACGGGTATGCCCAGGCGCACCGCGACCTTTACAAAGAGCTCCTCGGCACCGGCCAGTCTGACGCCGGTGCCTCCGAGGAGAACCGGACGATCGGCCGAAGCAAGACGTTCCAGCGTCGTGTGAATCAGCTCGGAAAGACGCCCAACGTCCAGATCCAAAGGGTCTTCCGCCGGATCGTAAGATTTGAGCGTTTCCGGTTCAATACTGCACCCCTGTACGTCGATAGGAATATCTATCCAGCAGGGACCGGGGCGACCCGTCCGGCACAGGCGCCAGGCACGCTCCATGTGGTAGCGAATGTCCTCGGGCTCGCGCACCAGAGCCGCGTATTTGGTGATTCCCTTGACCATGGAGATAATATCCACTTCCTGATCCCCGAGTTGCCGCAGAGCGGGGATATCGTAACTCGCCATACAGGTTTCCCTCTTCACCTGACCCGATATTACCAGCATGGGAATGGAATCGGTCCATGCGCCGAAAACGCCGTTCAGGGCGTTAATACCTCCGGGTCCGGAAGTAACGTTAATGACTCCCGGCCGTCCGGTGACCCTGGCGTAGCCTTCGGCGGCCATAGCGCAAGCCTGCTCGTGATGCTGACAAACGGGCGTGATTCGGGCCTCCCTGCGAAGTGAGTCATTGAGGTGCATGGCGCCGCCTCCCGTAACGAGAAAGACGTGCTGAATACCTCTGTCAGCCAGAAACGAAACTACGTAATCGCTGAGTTTCAAAACCTTCGCTCCCTTGAGAGACGGTTATTAATATCGTCACTTATCGAAAAGCAGCAGGTCGGGATTGATCTTATCCTTTCTTTCCGAGTACCATTGAAACAGCAATTCGATTGCTTGATCAATCGGAGTAAACCTCAGATCTGGCATTATTGCCTTTAATTCAGAATTGTCTCCACTGTATTCTCTTCCCATTCCTTCCCGGGCAATTTTTATTGGAAGGTCTTTACCGGAAGCAAGGAGAACCTTTTCTGCCAGTGTCTTGAGTTCTATCGATTGGTTGGGAGTTGTATTGTATGCCTGCATGGGAAGATTTTCTTCCAGAAAACGGCGAACAATACGTACAAAGTCATCGACGAAAATATAGTCAAAAAGTAGATTTTGCCTTATGGTGATTGGCAAATCGAACAATGTTTTGCAAATCGCATTGGAAATGAATCGTATCTCCCAGTCCTCGTATTTGCCAAAGACGCCGAAGGGTCTAAGCTCTACAATGTTCGGCCGGGTGGAAGCAAACTTTGAACACAGGTACTTTGAATATCCGGTATCGTCGATGGGGACGTGCCTGTCAAAATCAGACTCCTTCATTTTAGGTGAATAGTATCGCTGATCATAGACTGCTCCGGATGTAACAAGGATCATTCTGTCAAAGTATCTTTCGTTACGGACTATATTGAAGAACATCCGTGTGTTGGCGTAGAGGAGTCCGGTCGGATCCACGGCATTGCGGTGACCGGGCTTCGTAGCACAGTGGATGACCACATCCACCTGTTCACGGCGCATGAACCGTTTGACGGCATCCTCGTCAATCAGGTCCAGTGCCGAATGGCCGGGCGCGAGGAGTTCGAATCCGTTGCCCAGACCATCAACCAAATTGCGGCCTATAAATCCGCTGCCACCGGTTATCCAGACTCTCACGTGGCCGCCTTCCTTGAATCCCCCCCAGCGCAATCGTGCAGGGATCTCACCATATATCCCAGCATTTCGTCGGTTAGTCCCGGGTAAACGCCTATCCAGAAAACGTTGTTCATGACAAAATCGGAGTTATCGAGTGTTCCCACAACGCGCTTTGGAATATCAAGGTAGGCTGGCTGACGCACGAGGTTGCCACCAAAGAGGAGGCGAGTGGCGATCTTTCGATTCCCAAGAAAATCCAGGACATCGCCGCGTTTGAAGGGGGCTTCGGGGCGCACCGCCATAGGGAACCCGAACCAGCTCGGGTCGCCGCCTTCCGTGGCTTCGGGGAGAATAAAAACGTCCGATAAATCCTTCAACCCCTGCAGGAGACGCTTGAAGTTGGCCTTGCGGGCTTCGATAAACCCCGGCAACTTTTGGAGTTGAGCGGTACCTATCGCCGCCTGCATGTCGGTTGCTTTCAGGTTGTAGCCGACGTGCGAATAGGTGTACTTGTGATCATAGCCCTCCGGCAGCTCCCCCATCTGACGACTGAATCTCCTGCCGCAGGTGTTGTCCCTGCCCGGCGGGCACCAGCAATCACGTCCCCAATCCCGCAGGGACTCTATAATCTTTTTCAGCAACGGGTCTTCCGTCAGGACGCAACCACCTTCACCCATGGTCATGTGGTGGGCTGGATAAAAACTTACCGTAGCCAGTGCGCCGAAGGTGCCCACCGCGCGTCCGCGATAGGTTGACCCTACTGCGTCGCAGCAGTCCTCGACCAGCCAGAGGTTATGGGCTTTCGTAAAAGCAACGACACCGTCAAGATCGAAGGGGTTGCCCAGAGTGTGGGCGAGCATTACGGCTCGAGTCTTATCCGACAATGCCGCCTCCAGTTGACCAACATCCACGTTGTAGGTGGGGATGTCAACGTCCACGAATACCGGGACAAGACCGTTTTGAAGAATGGGGTTCAGCGTAGTGGGAAAGCCGGTCGCCGTGGTTATCACCTCGTCGCCTGGAACAAGGCGCCTTTCGCCCAATTCGGGAGAGGTGAGAGCGCTTAGAGCCAGCAGGTTGGCCGAAGAGCCGGAGTTTACCAGCATGGCGTACTTTTGCCCGAAGAAAGCGGCAAAATCTTCTTCAAATCGCTTCGTATAAGGGCCTGAAGTCAACCAGAAGTCGAGTGAGGACTCAACGAGCACTTCCAGCTCCTCAGCGCCGAAAACCCTGCCCCCGTAGAGGACCGGAGTTTCCCCCGGAACAAATTCCCTGGTCGGGAAGGCTGAAGAATAGTAACGACGAACCAGCTCTCTGATTGTTGCCCTGACGGCGTCGGCCTCAGGCTTCATCCTGGAAAAACCTCCTGTACCAGCCTATCGTTTCAGCGAGAGCTTCATCCAGGGAGTAGAGCGGCTTCCACCCGAGGACCCTCCCTGCTTTACTTGAGTCCATGCACTGAACGGGAATTTCGTGGGAAGCTTCATTGAAAATGCGGGGCTTAAGTGGGGAGTTCATTAAAGCAAGGATCTTCTCCACCATTTCCAGTACCGAGAGCCGCTGTTCGTTGGAAAAGTTAAAGGCCTGTCCCCTGAGTTCCGGATTCGAAGCCATCCTTTCGGCAAGCAATGAGTAGGCTGCCGCCCCATCTTCAATGTAGAAATAATCCCTTATAAATCGACCGTCCGACCTGATAACCGGAGGATCACCCCTGAGCACCGACCGAATGGTTCCCGGAACAATGCGGTTCCAGTTCAGGTCGCCGCCTCCGAAGAAGTTTCCGCAGCGCGTTACGGCTACGGGGAGGTTGAAGGTAACGGCGTACATCTGTGCGATAAGGTCGGCGCACGACTTGGAAACGTCATAGGGGTGTCGTCCTTTCAACGGTTCTTCTTCAGAGTATGGTTCTCCGCCATTATCGCCGTAAGCCTTGTCCGAAGACGCCGTCACCACCTGCTTAACGGTCGGGCTTCGTCGGCAAGCCTCCAGCACGCTCCAGGTTCCCTTGACATTTGATTCCAGCGTGGAAACCGGATTGCGGTTTGCTATGGTAACGATGGTCTGCGCGGCGAGGTGAAAGACGGTGTCTATTTCGTACTCTGCCAGCGTCCGCTCCATCAGGGTCTGATCCCGAACGTCTCCCCGGACCACCTTTACTTTCTCCAGGAGCCCGGCCCTGACCAGCTCGCACCTTGGAACCCAGTCACGAACCAGGCACACGATATCCGCACCGTTCTCCTGCAACCGCTTTACGAGGACGCCTCCAAGCAAGCCGGTTGCGCCCGTGACCAGAGTGGGACGATCAAGCCAGAAGTTGGCGGCCACATTCTTTACGTCCACGGCGCCGCCCCGCTCTGCCAGAGAGATTCAAGGTAACGGACGTCGCGCAGGGTATCCATGCACTGCCAGAAACCGTCGTGGCGGTATGCAACCAACTGGCCTTCCGCGGCCAATTCTTCAAGCGGACCTCGTTCCCAAAGGGTTTGGTCTCCTTCGATTCGGTCCATGATTTCCGGCTCCAGAACGAAGAAACCTCCGTTGATCCAGCCCTCTCCCGTCTGCGGTTTTTCGGCGAAGCGGGCGACCATATCTCCCTCGAAACCCAGGGCGCCGAAACGCGCCGGGGGACGAACCGCCGTCACGGTAGCCAGCTTACCGTGACTTTTATGAAAGGCCAGCAATGCTTTGAGATCGATATTTGCTACCCCGTCGCCGTATGTCAGCATAAACGTTCCGCCGTCAACCCAGGGTTTCAGACGCTTGATGCGCCCGCCCGTCTCGGTGGAAGACCCCGTATCCACAAAGTGAAGCAGCCAGTCTTCGCGTTCCCCGTCTTTCACCTCTACCCGCCCGTTCCCCAGATCGATGTCGAGGTTGTTGCGCAGATAGTAATAATCCAGGAAATAATTTTTGATAACTTCGCCCTTGTAGCCCAGGGCCACCACAAACTCCTTGAAACCCTGGCGGGCGTAGATATCCATGATATGCCAAAGCATCGGATAGCCGCCTATCTCCACCATGGGTTTGGGTTTAAC
>Ga0114934_10002693_pt1 | contig 11325 bp, 6 predicted proteins | sample 4SBtaG_2_FD_99695 | JGI IMG/M metagenome (GOLD analysis project Ga0114934, IMG submission 99695) | Deep subsurface microbial communities from Kolumbo volcano to uncover new lineages of life (NeLLi) - 4SBTROV10_white metaG | ecosystem: Environmental > Aquatic > Marine > Volcanic ...
TTCAGTAAGTTCTGGATATGTGTTTCCTAAACGGCAACCACGGTGTCCTAACATTGGATTTAATTCGCTAAGTTCTTCTACTTTGTCTTTGATTTCTTGTAAAGAAACTCCCATTTCGTCAGCCATTTCCTGTTGATTTTCATCATCGTGAGGCAAGAACTCGTGTAAAGGTGGGTCAAGCAAACGAACAGTTACAGGAAGATCGTGCATTGCTTCGAAAATTCCTTCAAAATCTTCTCTTTGGTATGGTAATAATTTGTCAATTGCTTTTCTTCTACCTACTTCATCTTCAGCAAGAATCATTTCACGAACAGCTTTAATTCTTTCTCCTTCGAAGAACATGTGTTCTGTACGAGTAAGTCCAATACCTTGTGCTCCAAATTCACGAGCTTTTGCAGAATCGTGTGGAGTATCTGCATTTGTTCTAACTTGTAATTTGCGATATTTATCAGCAAGTTCCATCAAACGTGCAAAATTTCCGCCGATTTCAGGATCTTTTGTAGCAACTTTGCCCAATATGACTTCACCTGTTGAACCATTCAAAGAAATCCAGTCGCCTTCTTTTACAACTACAGAACCAACTTTAAATTCTCTTGTTTTGTAATTAACATCAACTTCACCGGCACCTGAAACAGCACATTTACCCATACCACGAGCAACAACAGCAGCGTGAGAAGTCATACCACCACGTGAGGTAAGGATACCCTGTGCAGCATTCATACCTTCGATGTCTTCAGGAGATGTTTCTAATCTAACGAGAATAACTTTTTTGCCTTTTTCTGCCCATTCTTTTGCTTCATCAGCAAAGAAAACAACTTGTCCTGTTGCTGCTCCCGGAGATGCTGCCAGACCTTTTGTAATAACTTTTGCTTTGGCTAATTCATCTGTATCAAAAACAGGGTGAAGTAATTCGTCTAATTTGTTTGGTTCAACTCTAAGAATAGCAGTTTTTTCGTCAATAAAATTACTATCCATCATTTCGATAGCCATTCGTACCATTGCAGAACCTGTTCTCTTACCATTTCTTGTTTGAAGCAACCATAATTTACCTTCTTCGATAGTAAATTCGAGGTCTTGCATATCTTTGTAGTGGTTTTCAAGTTTCTGCTGAATAACATCAAGTTCTTTGTATGTTTCAGGCATAGCTTCTTCTAAAGAAGGGTATTTTGTTTTACGTTCTTCTTCGCTAATTCCCTGCAAAGCTGCCCATCTACGAGAACCTTCAAGTGTGATTTGTTGAGGAGTACGAATACCTGCCACAACGTCTTCTCCTTGTGCATTGATAAGATATTCACCGTTGAAAATGTTTTCACCTGTAGCAGCATCACGAGTGAATGCAACACCTGTAGCTGAAGTATTACCCATATTACCAAATACCATTGCCTGTACATTAACGGCTGTTCCCCAGTTGTCTGGTATGTCGTACATTCTACGGTAAGCAATAGCTCTTTCATTGTTCCAGCTGTCGAATACTGCTAAAATAGCACCCCAAAGTTGATCCCAAGGATTTGTTGGAAATTCAGTACCTGTTTTGTCAAGAATAATTTTTTTGTATTTCTCAACTAATACTTTTAAATCTTCTACTTCAAGTTGTGTATCTTCTTTTACCCCTTTAGCTTCTTTAACTTCGTCAATAGCTATTTCGAAAGGATCGTGTTCGCCTTTTTCTGCAGCAACACCCATTACAACGTCACCGTACATTTGAATAAATCTACGATATGAATCCCAAGCAAAACGTGGATTATTAGTTTTTTTTGTAAGTGCTTCAACAGCATCTTCGTTTATACCAAGATTCAAAACTGTGTCCATCATTCCCGGCATAGAAACTCTTGCACCAGAACGTACAGAAACTAATAATGGATTTTCTTTTCCACCAAATTCTTTTCCTGTAATCTTTTCTATGTGTTTTATACCTTCTTTTACTTTTTCATCAAGCAATTGTCTCATTTTTTCCTTGCCTAATGTGTAATATTCAACACAAGCTTCTGTTGTAATTGTTAATCCGGGAGGAACCGGCACTCCTACTTTGTTCATTTCGGCAAGGTTAGCACCTTTACCTCCTAATAGATTCTTCATATCGGCTCCGCCTTCTGCTTGGCCGTTTCCGAATAAATAAACGTACTTTTTATTTTCCATAATTTATTGATTTATAATTGATTACTAAATTAAAAACAAAATTTAAGCACTGTAAAAGTAATTTCTTTCATTAGAAAAAAAAAGAATTTTTAAACTTTTTAAAAATGCAAACGATTGTTGCCAGCTGTAATTCTGGCTTCGCCGTTCTATGAGGTTGTAAATAGTTGCTATTTTCGTAATGCTTATAATAAACAAGGTCTTAGTATGTAAAATGATTGATACTTAATATGAAATTAATTGACAATTAAAATGTAAATTTGTTGATTACTGATTCGATGTTTCGTTTGTGAAAAATTGATTGTGTAGTAGAAATATCATTAATATTTATAAATTTTTTTATCTTAATTCAATAAAATCATCTATATATAAATATAGTGAGTGTCTATCCAACATAAAATTTTATGATTATTCGACTTCAATTTTCAAATTTTGAAAAATTTTATAGAACAAAAAATATGCATTAAAAAATCTATTATGAAGTTCTAATTCATTATTCGAATTTAATTCTGAATGATGAATTTTTGAGTAGGAAAAGTTGTTATGAAAAACGCATTATGTCAATGTGTTATTGCGAAAGAGAATGCAGCGATAGCTCTCCGATGATCAAAGCCGTTCAAAACTCAGGTTACAAGAGTTTAATGTCGAGTAAAAATATTTACAGACTGATTTTTTGATGCCTCATACGAGTTGCATAAAAGGGGAAAGCCTATATAGCCGTCCTAAAAAAAATAATAAAATTCGTTATTTTGATAAGTGTTTGATATAATTACAATTAAGACTATTTTTATCTCAATATTTATTAATAAAAAGTTTAAATTATATATTTTTTCTCAAGAAATTCTTACTTTTGATAAATTTGAAAATAAATATTATGAAAAAGTTCAATGCTTTTGTTTTACTTTTATCAATTATATTTGTTGGTTGTGCGACAAATGATATTACCTTGCGAGTAACCGAACCTGCACCTATATCTCTACCTAGTAATATCAAAAGTGTAGGAGTAGTGAACCGTACTAATACTGTTGGAAATCCTGTGAATGAAAAAATAGACAGTATTGAACAACTAATGACACTTGGGCTAGTTGATATTGATTCTGAAGCAATTATATTTGCGTTGAACGGGCTAAAAACTGAGTTACAGAAAAATCCACGATTTACAGATGTAAAAGATCTTACGTCGCAGGTATTAAATAACAATCTACCAAATGATTTTTCGATGCCGATAGAGAAAAACAAAATAATTCAAATTTGTAATGATAATGGGCTTGATGCTATATACGTACTTGAATTTTTTGACACAAAAAGTTCGATACATTTAAATGCAAAACCAGTCACACAAAATGTTTTAGGAAAAAAAGTGACGCTGATTAAAACATTTGCAAATGTAAACACCTTGATTTTAATGGGATGGGAAATCTATGATTCAGGTGGAGAGTTAATTTACGATCAACTAGCTATTTCTAAAAATGTAGAATCTTCAGGATCAGGAATAAATCCTATGAATGCTATAAATGCAGTTGTTGGACAAAAAGACCGAGTTAAGTCAACTGTGTTCAATTTAGGAGTAAATTATGCACATGACATTTTACCATTCACTCACCCGGTTAATAGAATTTATTTTGTAAAAGGCTCACCAAATTTCAAGATTGCAAAAAGAATGGTGAGAGCGGGTAACTGGACAGAAGCAGCCAATTATTGAAAAAAGGAAATAAATAATCCCAAAAGAAAAGTAGCTGGACGTGCATATTTCAATATGGGTGTTGCATGTGAAGTCAACGGAGATATTGATGCAGCATTGGAATGGTGCGAAAAATCATACACAATGTTCAATAATAAAAAAGCATTGGATTATTTAAATGTGCTTAAGTACAGAAAATCAAGTATTGAAGAACTGAAGAGACAAACAGAGTAATTAAAATTTGATAATTTTGATAAACACTTTTTGAGTTATGCCCCCATATTTAAAGTGAGCAGTATTTTTTGTCTATAATTATTCAAAATATAAAACCTGAAAAACTATTTTTCGGGTTTTTTATATTTTAGAATTAAGTTTACTTCTTTTTTTCAATATGTTGTAAAACAATTATTCAATATTAAATTAATTAGATTGTATGATTTGTCAATTTAAAACAGTGGCGCTGCATAGTTTGTCACATCTTCGGCAGTAATTTCATCTCCTGATAAAATCATCAGGCGTTCTATAGTATTTCTAAATTCACGAATATTACCTGTCCAATTAAACTTTTTAAGCTCGTTGTTAGCATCCTCGGAAATTTTTTTGATTGGCATATTATATTCAGAAGCTATAAGTCTGATAAAATGATCTGACAATAATGGTATATCATCTATTCTTTCTCTTAAACTCGGCATTTGAATTATAATCACACTTAGTCTGTGATACAAATCTTCACGAAAATTTCCTTTTTTTATCTCTTCCTGAAGATTCTTATTTGTTGCAGCAATAACGCGAACATCAATATTCAAAAGTTTATTACTTCCAACAGGAGAAATTTTATTTTCTTCCAAAACTCTCAAAACCTTTGCCTGAGCAGCAAGGCTCATATCACCTATTTCATCTAAAAATATTGTTCCTGTATGTGCTAATTGAAATTTTCCTTCACGTTTTTTGTGAGCCGAAGTAAAAGCACCTTTTTCGTGTCCAAACAACTCACTTTCAATAAGTTCAGATGGGATAGCAGCACAATTCACTTCTACAAAAGGTTTATCTGCACGATTACTTTTTTCGTGCAACCAACGTGCAACAAGTTCTTTTCCTGTTCCATTTTCACCAGTTATCATAACTCTTGCGTCTGTTGGTGCTACACGGTCAATTATATCTTTTACGTGTGCTATTTCTTTACTCTCTCCAACTATATCGTATGCTTTATGTATTTTTCGACGAAGCTTCTTTGTTTCTTTTACAAGATTTTTTTTCTCACCGGCATTTCTGACTGAAACAAGCAACCTATTCATATCCAATGGTTTCTCTATAAAATCATAAGCTCCTTTTTTCAATGCTTCTACTGCTGTTTCAACAGAGCCATGTCCTGTTAAAATAATAACGGGCAAATCAGGATTAATTTCAAGTAATTTGGTCAATACTTCTATGCCGTCCATTTGTGGCATTTTGATATCACAAAGCGCTATATCAAAGGTTTTATTAGTTATTTTTTCAATTGCTTCAGGTCCGTCTTCGGCTTCTTCTACTTCATAGTTTTCATATTCCAGTATTTCGCGTAGTGACTTCCTGATAGCTTTTTCGTCATCAATGACTAATATTTTGGACATAGCAGATAAATTTAGTTAATAATTTGAGATACCGACAAGTATCCTTTACAAAAATAAAAAATATAATTGTAATATCAAATTTTTAATAATTCTTCTACTTTATTAAGTGCATTTTGCAGTCCATCTGGATTTTTACCTCCGGCAGTTGCATAAAATGCCTGTCCGCCACCACCGCCTTTGATTTCTTTTGCAAGTTCTCGGACAATTTCTATCGCATTTAGATTATTGTTTTCAACAAGCTCATTGCTCAACATAACTGACATTATTGCTTTGCCGTTGATATTAGCTCCTGCAACGAAAACAAGATTTTCAACCTCGCCTTTCAAATCAAAACTTAATTGTTTTATAAAATCTGCCGAATCAACATCAAGTATTGCTTTAATCAAATTAATGTCACCAATCTTTTTTATCGATGATTTCAAATCTGTTTTAATTTGTTGAATTTGTATTTTTTGTAATTCTTCTACTTTTTTATTTAGATTTTTATTTTCCTCAATAATTTTTTCAACCTTCTGAACAAGGTCTTTAGGAGCTTTTAAAATTTCTTTTAACCTACGGTTTTGTTCTTCTAATTCTGCCAAATAATTATCTACTTCTTGTCCTGTAATAGCTTCAATTCGTCTAACTCCTGCAGAAATACCTGTTTCGCTTAAAATCTTGAATGAACCAATCTGACCTGTTGATTTAACGTGAGTTCCACCACATAATTCAATGGATTCGCCAAATTTGATTACTCTTACAACGTCACCGTATTTTTCTCCGAACAATGCCATTGCTCCCATTTCTTTTGCTTGTTCAATTGGTGTGTTTCTATATTCTTCGAGATTTAAGTTTGATCTAATGAGTTCATTTACAATTGCTTCAACCTTTTTAATCTGCTCATTTTCAAGCTTTTGGTAATGAGTAAAGTCAAAACGTAATCTCGTAGATTCTACATAAGAGCCTTTTTGTTGAACGTGTGTTCCTAATACTTTTCTCAAAGCATAATGCAATAAGTGAGTAGCAGAGTGATTACGAGTTGTGTTTTCTCTTTTTTCTTGATTTACTATTGCTTTGAATGGTGCTTTGGGATCTTTTGGTAATTCTTTTGTGAAATGTATAATCTGATTATGTTCTTTTTTTGTATCAAAAATTGCAATTTTTTCAGTTTCACTTTGAATATAACCTTGATCACCTACCTGTCCTCCACTTTCTGCATAAAATGGTGTAACTGTGAAAACCAGATTGTATATTTTCTTTCCTTTTATCTTTGCTTCGCGATATTTAGTAATATATACCTCTGTTTGAGTATAATCATAGCCAACAAATTCTTCTTTATCATCTTCTCGAATAATTATCCATTCATCAGTTTCTTGTCTTACAGCACTTCTTGAACGGTCTTTCTGCTTTTTCATCTCCTCTTCAAACACTTTGTTGTCAAAAGAATAAGCATTTTCTTCAAGTATTAAAGAAGTCAAATCAGGCGGAAAACCATAAGAATCATACAATGTAAATGCTGTTTTACCATCGAGTATTTTGGAATTTGATTTTTTAAGATTATTCATTGCATCGTCTAATAGTTTGAGACCTATGTCCAAAGTTTTTAGGAATGCCATTTCTTCTTCTTCTATAACTCTTTCGATAAGTTCTTTTTGTTTTACAAGTTCATCGTATTGTTCGCCAAGCACTTGAATCAATACAGAAACAAGTTTGTATAACATTGGCTCTTTTTGCTTGAGAAATGTAAAATAATATCTAACAGCACGGCGAAGAATTCTGCGGATAACGTAACCTGCTTTTTCATTTGATGGAAGTTGTCCATCTGCAATAGAAAAAGCAATACTGCGAATATGGTCAGACATAACACGCATTGCAATGTCAGTCTTTTCCTCTTGGCCATACTTGAATCCTGTTAGCTCTTCAATTTTATGAATCAAAGTTTGAAAAACATCTGTATCGTAATTAGACTTTTTGCCTTGCACAACCATGCAAAGGCGTTCGAAACCCATACCTGTATCTACATGCTTGTTTGGCAATGGTTCAAGACTGTTGTCTTTCTTTCTGTTGTACTGAATGAATACAAGATTCCAAATTTCAATAACTAATGGATGGTCTTTATTAACAAGCTCTTCACCCGGAACTTTTGCTCTTTCTTCGTCGCTACGTAAGTCTATATGGATTTCAGAACAAGGTCCGCAAGGTCCTGTTTCTCCCATTTCCCAAAAATTATCTTTCTTAGAACCGTAAAGAACTCTGTTTTGTGGTAAATAATTCAACCAATAATTTTTTGCTTCATCATCGGGATTTGTGCCATCTTCTGCAGAGCCTTCAAAAACAGTAGCATATAATCTGTCTTTAGAAATTTTCATTACATCTGTCAAAAATTCCCAAGCATATTCAATAGCTTCTTTTTTGAAATAATCACCAAACGACCAATTACCAAGCATTTCGAACATTGTATGGTGATATGTGTCTTTCCCAACTTGCTCCAAATCATTATGTTTACCTGAAACACGCAAGCATTTTTGCGAATCGGCTACTCTTGGAAATTCAATCTTTCTAATACCAAGAAAAATATCTTTGAATTGGTTCATTCCTGCATTTGTAAACATTAGCGTAGGGTCATCTTTGATAACCATAGGTGCAGATGGAACTATTTTGTGTTGCTTTGATGAAAAATAATCCAAAAAAGCTTTACGTATTTCATTAGAAGTCATAGTTTTACGATTTATTTCTTTTTTCTAAAATGATGACAAAAGTATTAAATATTTGCAAAGGATAAAATATCTTTTGCAAGTTTAATTATGATTCTTTGTAAAACCATTAGTTAAATGTTCGATTTTTTGTATTTGTTTTGAATATGTATAATTCAAGGCTAGTTCTATTCTTTTTCTCATCATTTCCGGTTTATTGTAAAAATTAATATTGTTTACTGCTTTTGAAAATAAATCTATTTGTTCATTGTAATTATTAGTCATTAAAATAATATTATGAAAATCTCGATAAACATCAAATTCGTTTGATACAATGACTTTGCCTGTAGAGAGGTATTCGAGTATTTTATGAGAATTTGATCTGTCGTAATATTTATTTTGTGAATAAAAAACTGTAAAAATGTCAATATCAGCTATTTGCCGAACTAATTCTGTTTTTGTTTTAGCATTATGTAAAAAGACATTTTTTTGTTGCTGAAGAAATAAAATAAATTCGTCTATTTCTTTGCTTTTGTATCCACCAATATTACTTTGTTCTAGTTTATAAGGTCCCCAGAAATGAAATTCAATGTCTGGATATTTTTTTATAATTGCATAATAAGTTTCAAAGCTGATAAAATTGAGCATAAGATTGCCCCAAAAGCCGCTTTTTAAAATCTCAGCTGGTTTATAATCTCCCCTCAAATTTTTTTTTGCAAGCTGCTCAAATTCGTTGCTCAAACCGTGATTTATAAAATATTTTGGAACATTTATTTTATCAAATGACTTTAAAATTGAATGTGAAACAGACAAAATAACATCTGCTTTAGTAGCAGGTTTGACCTGATAATCAGCTTTTATAACATCAACAGGATGATAAATTACATAATCAGCACTGAATTTGTCAAGATTAGAATAAAATTTATAATCAAAACACCATAGAATATCAATTTTGCAATTTATTATTTTCAAAATTTGTGAAATATATTGGTTCATTATCTTGTCAAAAAGCCATCTCCACCAAGATTTTAATTTTATAAACCCCGGTTTAAATTTTATCAAAAAAAGATTATTTATTTCAGTTTTTTCGACTACAATTCCTTTTGTTTTTTTATCAATAAAAGTAAAAAAAACATTATTCCCATTATTAGCAAGCTTTATTGCATATTCGTGTTTAGATAATTTTATAACACCCCATTTTTCAGGAGAAAGTATTATAATATTCTTATTTTCAATCATAAAATATTGATTATATTGAACAACAAAATAATAAAAAGTTTTAAAATATATTTTTTTTTTCGACAATATTCTTAATTTTGGCAATCTTAATTTATTAATCTATTAATTTATAAAATAACAATAATGACAAAAGCAGTAAAAAGTCTAAGAGAAAGCACATTAGTAAGATGGATAGCTCTTATTACAGCATCTTTATCGATATTTGGTGCATATTATTTCAACTATGCATTATCAGCAATAAAACCAATGCTAGAAAGTATATTAGGCTGGAATAGTGGTGACTTTGGAACTTACACTTCTTCATACGGCTGGTTTAATGTTTTTCTTTTTATGCTTATAATAAGCGGAATAATTCTAGACAAACTAGGAGTAAGAAAAACAGGATTGGGAGCTACAATTGTAATGTTTATAGGTACCTTTATTAATTATTGGGCAATATCACATGATTTCGGAACTGCAACATTTTTAGGAATGAAAGTTCAAGTATTCTGGTCATCATTTGGTTTTGCTATTTTTGGAGTAGGAACAGAAGCTATAGGTATCACAATTTCCAAAGCTGTAGTAAGATGGTTTAAAGGAAAAGAAATGGCACTGGCAATGGGCATGCAGATGGCAATAGCCAGACTGGGAACATTATTAGCATTAGCAATTTCAATTCCATTAGCAAAAAATCACACAGTTACTGCACCTATTGTCTTTGCACTTATAGTAATGCTATTAGGAATTGCTTCATTCATAACATTCTCAATTCTAGACATAAGGCTTGACAAATCAGAAGCTGATTTGAAAGTTGAAGATGAAGAAGAATTCCAGATTAAAGACATTAAGATGATTGTCACAAACAAAGGATTCTGGTATATTGCTTTGCTTTGTGTATTATTTTACTCTGCTGTTTTCCCATTCTTATTTTATGCTACAGACTTGATGATTAATAAATATCATGTGGCACCTAAATTAGCAGGACTAATTCCAAGCTTATTACCTTTTGGAACAATACTATTAACACCTCTTTTTGGTGGTATTTACGATAAAAAAGGAAAAGGTGCAACAATTATGATAATTGGAGCATTTATTCTTATTTTAGTTCATGGAGTATTAGCAATACCTTTCTTAAAAGAATGGTGGGTTGCAGCTGTTATGGTAATCATTCTTGGCGTTGGATTCTCACTTGTTCCTTCAGCAATGTGGCCTTCAGTACCAAAAATTATTCCTGAAAAACAATTAGGAACTGCTTATGCAGTTATTTTCTGGATTCAAAATATTGGACTTTTATCAATCCCATTATTACTAGGTTTTGTTTTAAAATCAAGTAATCCTGAAGTTGCTCCAAACAAACAGTTGATTAAGAACTCAATTGAAGTAGCATTGAATAACAATTTGCAAAAAAATGTTTTCAATGAAAAAGATGTAAAAAATATTATTGAAAAAACAACATCAGGTGTTATAGATTCAGTAGTTCAATATGCACAATACACTGATGTTACTCCTTTTGCAAATCTTGACACTGTTTCATACAAAAAAGACATTCAAGCTGCTATTGAAAATAACATTTCGTCTATGACTATTGAAAACAATGAACAAGGGGTTGATAAAATAATTAACACAAATAAAGAATCTCTTTACAAAGTTGTTTTGAAATATAAACCAAATCTCACTTATAACTATCAAAACGATTTGTTAATTTTTGTAACATTAGCTTTACTTTCGCTTATTTTTGCATTCTTATTGAAACGAGAAGATAAAGTAAAAGGCTATGGTCTTGAACTACCAAACATTGAAAAAAAAGAAGAAGAAACAAATCCTGAAGAATAAGGATAAATAAACTATATACAAAGAAAAAGGGTTGAAAATTTCAGCCCTTTTTTTAATTATACCAAGCCGCCATCAAAATTAGTAAATATAAAACGTTTCTTTTTCCTTTGCTTTTCTTCAAAAAAATATTCCGTAGCTACGGCTATGCAAGATTTTTTTTCATCAATCAAAGAAAAAA
>Ga0114934_10002695_pt1 | contig 11322 bp, 11 predicted proteins | sample 4SBtaG_2_FD_99695 | JGI IMG/M metagenome (GOLD analysis project Ga0114934, IMG submission 99695) | Deep subsurface microbial communities from Kolumbo volcano to uncover new lineages of life (NeLLi) - 4SBTROV10_white metaG | ecosystem: Environmental > Aquatic > Marine > Volcanic ...
CACCTCCTGGGAAGGGGAAACGCCCCCGCCTGGAGAGTTGATCCTTAATATCACCCCCCCGATGCTCCGGTCATCCCGAAACTTCTTGACCTGTTTAATCAAGTAATCAGACCTTGTAATAACGCCTTCCACCTTGATTACACCGATTCGTTTCCCATGGTGGAGCAAGGCAGCGTGGTTTCTCTCGAAGCGCGCTATAAGGAATCCGAAAAATGCCACAACGATTAAAAAAAGGATGGGGATAACAATGATAAGAACCCGTGACTTTGTTTTCATGACATTACTCCAGCAATTTCAGGATTGCTTTTCCAATTGGTATAACAAAATGAGGCGATCCTTTTCCTGCTTGATAACCTTGAAGGTCCCTTGTGAAATTTGGGCATGGTAAAGGATCTGAGAGGCGATCCCCTTCAAGGGTTGAAGGGGCAAGAAGCTGAAGGTAAAGACCCCGTGCCGGACGCTCACCAGTTCAAACCCTTCTGCAAGGTCCGGACGCTGCTTGAAAAAGTCCATGATCCCTATCAAGGCTTTACCGTCCGTGAGGTTCCGGATTTCGAGGGTTATGGGACCCTTTGAAGCTGCTTTCTTCTCTTGTGCCCCGAGGACCCCCAGGTCCAGCAAGGCCTTCCGAAGGAAAACCAGATCCACGGTAACCTGCAGGCTGAGATTAAACGTGCCGGGGAATTGCTTTTCTCCAAGAATCTTGTACTGCGTCACGAACCGTCCGGCCTGATCAATGATCGATGTCTTGATTTTCTGGTAGGTCGTATCGAGCCCTTGCTGTGGGATGATTTTGTAGGTAGCCTCCTCCACGGCTTGCCTGAGTCCCTTTGAGATGGCCTTCTTCCTCGCCTCACCCACAGATTGCCCTTCCTGAAGAGGTACCTGTATGTCAAGGGCAAAAAGGGAAAATCGTGATGCAAACACCGGATGGGTAAGTCCTGCCAGAAAAAATAATCCAAGCAGGAGAATGAAGCCCCTTTCCATTTGTTTCAAATACCTTTTCGTTTCCAAACGTTACCCCTCAGACCGCGCGAACCTTGATCTCTTCGTAAAGTCCGGCTTGAAAAACCTGGATCATCCGTTGTCGGGCAAGCTCAAGAATCGCCAGGAAGGTCATAATCACCCGCAAGCGGGTAACAGGATGAGAAATCAGCTCCCGAAGCCACAGACCTTCCTCGACGGCCTGCAATTTATCCATCACCTCCTGGATCATATCCTTAAGATTTATCTGTTCCATTTTAACCTGATGCACAAAGGGCTCTTCAAACCCCCGACATACATCCCGGAAGAATTCAGCAAGGGTATGCAGGGAAATATCCCCAAGCGAAATGCTGATATCTTCCTCATACACTCCCATTTCCTCCCCGATAAGGCGCGGGAAGGTGTCTTCGAAAAGGATGGGGCGTTCGAGCAACAGCTTTGCCGCTTGCTGGTACCTCTCGTATGTCAGTAGTTTTTCTACCAGTTCCTTCCTTGGATCTTCCTCTAAGCCGTCCTCGGGAGGCTCCATCGGCAAAAGCATCCTTGACTTGATAAACATCAGTGTCGAGGCCATCACAAGGTATTCCCCCGCGAGGTCGAGGTTTAACCTCCGCATTTCCTTGAGAGTCTCCAGATACTGATGCGTAATTTCAGCTACGGGTATATCGGTAATGTCGACCTTGTTTTTCCGAATCAGATAAAGTAACAGGTCGAGAGGTCCCTCAAACTGGTCGAGCCTGACGCTGTAAGCTTCAGAAACCGAGGACATCCCGCACTTCTGACATGGTTTGCTGACAAACCTCCCGAGCCCTTTCGGTTCCATCGTAGACGATTTCTTTTACCTCATCCATATGGGACGAATAGTATGCCCGTTTCTCCTGGTAGGGGGCAAGCCCCTCGACAAGATATTTCATCAAGAGTTTTTTACACTGGACGCAGCCTATAGTAGCTTTCCGGCAATCCTCAGCAATCTGATCCTGGAGTTCCTTCGGAGAATACAATTTATGATAGGGATAAAGATTACAATCGTCGGGATCACCCGGATCTGACCTTCGCGCCCTGCGGGTATCGGTTACCATCCGGGATATCTTCTGCCTGATTTCCTCGGGTGTATCATTAAGATAGATTGCATTATCGTAACTCTTGCTCATCTTTCTACCGTCCAGCCCACCAAGGGCCGCAGCCTCGGTCAACAATGCATCGGGGGCTACCAATACATCCTTCCCATACAGGTAGTTGAAGCGGCGGGCAATCTCCCTCGTAATCTCCAAATGGGGGAGCTGATCTTTGCCCACAGGGACGTAACGTGCTTTGTAGATGATGATGTCCGCCGCCTGAAGCACAGGATAGCCCAGAAAACCGAAGGTATTTATATCCTTCTCCTTCAACTCCCGCATTAGCTCCTTATAGGTTGGGTTCCGCTCGAGCCAACCGAGAGGGGTTATCATGGAAAGTATGAGAAAGAGCTCCGCATGCTCCTTGACCTGGGACTGGATAAACAGGCAACCCGCATTATCACCTGCTCCCACCCCGGCGCTGAGCATATCGGCAAACATCTCCCACAGATTTTGCCCCACCACCTCGGGATGCTTGTATTCCGATGTCAGGGCATGCCAGTCAGCGGCAAAGTAGAAACATTCATACGTGTCCTGCAAGTCGCGCCAGTTCTCGAAAATCCCATGGAGATGTCCAAGATGGGATTTTCCTGTTGGGCGCATACCGCTTAGCACACGTTTCCTTTCCATTTCATCCTCCTTTTATTTAGGATTTTATAGCGGATATTTTTAGTCGAGTCAACGAAACAAACGGTGACTACATGAGTGATACCACATCTACATCATGGGGGCGGAACCTCGAAAAAGGAGATTTGCAATAAGCCCGGCAAGCGGGGGAAATATAAAGGTGCAGACTACTCGAATAAGGGTAAAACGCCATCCCAGGATGCCTACTTCCAGAGGTAACCTGCTCACCGCCCAGAGGGACCATCCCGTGACAAAGGCCACCATGGTTCCGACCCCGGCCCCCGCCTTCAAGAATCCTGCAACAAGGGGAAAGCTTACGTAAGGCCCCCCCGGCGTCAAACCTCCGGCCAGAGAACCGATAAGAATTCCCCTGAACCCCGATTCCGCCCCTACCCAACGGGCAATGATATGGCCGGGAATCAGGACGTTTGCCATCCCAGCGGTGATGAAGGCAAAAAGCAACAGGGGTGCCATTTCGACGGTAAGCGTGAGTGCCATTTTTATCCCTTGAACAGATTGACCCTGCCCCTTGTAATATCCGATCCCTACAAGGATTCCTGCGATGATCCCCATAATAATGGTGGGAACTAACATGGATGACTTCCTCCTATTTGTACTCCCTTTTTGCATGACCCTTTCCCTACTAACGGCAGCGACTGAAAGATTCAAAATTCAAACTATTTTCATGTAAAAACCCTCGGGAGGCCACATACCCGGCAAACGTCCCAACTTGTAAAAATCGCCCTTATGATTCGTCCCCCTCTCCCGTTCTGGGGGGATCGATTCCAGGCCTCAGGAGCCGTGCATAGTAGGAACCGCTGGTGTATAAGGCTGCCACGGGATTGTGCCCCAGCACACGGTCCTTGGCAACTAAGACCGTCACCGGAGCCTCGCTGTATTTAAAGAATAAGGAATCGTGTCCGACACAAAGGCCTACCACGATATTGAAATCCGTTTTAGCGTCATTGAGTACCATAGCCTGGGCAATCGGGCTGCACATCGGTTCGAATTCACCGATAAGGATCTTTTCTTCCTCCTTAATCCCCAGGGTCTCTTTGGGCGTCCGTCCCACCTTGCAAACCACCGAGACCACATCAAATCCCTGCGCATTAAGAATCTCCTCCAGGGCACGGGCTTCTTTGAAAAGCCCTTCGCAAAAGGCGATCCCAAGCCGGTGAAACCCCATTTTTTTCGCAAACTCGCAGATTTCCTGAACCCTGGGTTTAACGGGATGGGAAACATAAGGTTTGATGTGCCGGTTAGCATAGCACTGTCCTTCCTGGATCGAGGCCATCCGGGCAAATTTTCCGACATCAGGTTTTTGATATTCCCTGTTGGCCTTATCCACTATCTCCATCTTGTTTTCAGTTGGGCAAAACGCTGGTCCCTGCCCATCCTCGGCGGTACATGCCCGTTTTTTAACGGAGCAGGCCGCACACCTCGGCGTGTCTTTATCCTTCATTTTTATCCCTCTCTACCTTTTATAATTCTAATATCACCTCACCCTGCCTAAAAGGGGGAAGCATAAATCCTGGCTACCGAATGCAGCCATCATAATCATCTTCCCGCATGTTTCCCCTTTCATGTTCCCGGGAACTACCGGCAGGAGGGGGTAAATCTCCCTTTTCCTCCCTCTTTAAAAGAAAAATTTTCGCAAAATCAATAACCTCTTCCCGTTCGGTATCCGAAACCCTATCCAACACCTCAACAATCCGTTTGATCTTTATCACGAAACGACCCCGCAGTGCAGTGTGCTATCTCAAAAAAACCAATGAAATCTTATGCCGAAGCCGGGTACAAGTCAAACATTTTCATTTGAAGAGAGGAATCCCGCCTCTTGCTTCTCACCTCTCGCATATCGCCCTTTATCTTTACTACTCATTCCTTGTACGTCCAGCTTCCTTGAACAACACAAGGAAATCATAGTAAAATGACCATAAAAGAAAAACCATAACCCTGGGGCATGGATACCATGCACCTATGAACGAGAGGGTACCCACATGAGAATCCTGATTATTGAAGACGATAAACGCGTTGCGGATTTTATTGTCAAAGGGCTGCGTCAGGAAGGATATGCAGTGGACCATGCCGTCAATGGTGAAGACGGCCTGCACCTGGCTTCAACCGAGCCCTACGATACGGCCATTGTGGATATCATGCTGCCAAAACTGGACGGACTCACCCTGATTGAAAGGCTCAGGGAACAAAAGATTACCACACCCATTCTTGTCCTCAGCGCAAGGGATTCGGTAAATGATCGTGTCAAAGGACTTCACGCCGGTGGGGATGACTACCTCGTCAAGCCCTTTGCCTTCGCCGAGTTATTGGCCCGTATTCAGGCCCTAATCCGGCGTGCCAACGCCATTGTTGAACCGACGCAATTGAAGGTGGGAAACCTCGTGATGGATCTTGTCAAACGGAAGGTCACCCGCCAGGGCATTGAGATTGAACTCCAGGCCAAGGAATTTGCCCTGCTTGAGTACCTCATGCGAAACACCGGGCGTATTGTCTCCAGGACCATGATCATGGAACATGTCTGGGATTACAACTTCGATCCTCAAACCAACGTGGTCGAAGCGCGTATCTGCCGGCTACGGGACAAGATCGACCGTCCCTACGACAAAAAACTCATCTATACCATTCGTGGCGCCGGGTATCTTCTGGAAGAAAAGGATTAGAATCTCAAGTTAACCCCCTAACCCCCTTGTTTTTTCTATCATCATTTCTTTCTCAACACGAGCTGCTGCTGCCAGGCAAATAAGGGGAAAGACAAAGGATAAAAGGCAATGACGAAACCCAGGGCCTGGGGCCTGCCAGCATTTTCTCTAATCAGCGTATGAAGTCAGTATTCATCCGTTCTCGACAATATTTGAGCTATCTTTACTATTTCTCTTTCCCTTTTGCGATCTTCTTACCTTCTTGTGAGGCTTTTTAAAGGGAGGCGTTAGGAGAAACACTATTATATTGACTTTTCCTTTTAATTCATCTACTTGAAAGGAAGAAAATAGATATTTAATAGCGGGTACATTATGGATTTTAAAAATCGTTTCCTCATCATGCTTACAGTTTTTTTTCTCATTTTTTCAACCTCAAGGAATCTTTTTGCAAAAGGTAAGATTCTGCTTACCGACTCAGACAGCCAAACTATCTTAGCCATCCCAGGGAATAACAAGGTTTTTATAGATAAAAAAGCCTATACCTATAAGAGCTGGGGGATAAACCGGCTGAGATTGAAGCAAAAAAACACGGATCAGGGCGTTTTTCTTAAACGCCTCGGTGTTAGGCTCGTAATTCGTGACCTTCAAGGGAATATCCTGCACATCATCCAAAAAGAAGGCTTTGTCTTCCAAGTAAAAACCCCAACAGGAGAATACCTTATCTTCATCAAAATATCTCACGGGAAGGTGGTTGTGTTCAGAGAAAAGGGGCAAACCCTTTTTACCATTACATCAAAGAACAAAACAGCGCTTATTAAAGATAACAACGGGCATATCTTGTATACTTTAAAAGGAGAAACCGGGATATTCCCTGCAAGTTTTTTGTGTATTCCCGATCTTTCCTGGGAGGAACGGGCTGCCTGTTACTTGCTTTATAGGGGTATCCCTTTTCCATACAAATATAAATAGGTGCTGCGAGCTTTCAGTTGTGAAAAAGAACAAGAACCAAAAAGGAAAACTGGGGCTTAAAGAGCTCATAGCTATTGGCGTCGGCGGCATGGTGGGCGGGGGTATCTTTTCGGTCCTCGGACTATCCGTTTCAATTTCAGGACATGCAGCGCCCATTGCCTTTTCTATTGGCGGTATCATTGCTTTCTTAACAGGTCTCTCGTACGCAAAACTGGGCGTCAGATTTGGAGGAGACGGGGGAAGTTTTACCTACCTCGAGAAGGCCTTCAAAGGCAAAAACATCGCCGGGATAAGCGGTTGGCTCCTTTTAACAGGGTATATCGGAACCCTGGCACTCTATTCCTACACGTTTGGTGTTTATGGAACTGCGGTGCTTGGAGGCGAGGTGTTTGTAAGCGCGACGCATCACATCTTAGAATCCTTTATTCTTTTAATTTTTCTGGGTGTCAATCTTTATGGCGTCCATGCTGCCGGAGAAACAGAAGACCTTATTGTCATCATAAAGGTCCTTATTCTTGGCTTATTTGCAGCAGCAGGATTTATGTTTATAAAGCCCGATCACCTGTTTCCTGTTTTCAATAAAGGTATCAATGGTACCCTTATGGGTGCAGCCCTGATTTTTGTTGCCTACGAAGGATTCGAGCTCATACCGAATGCAATCAATGAAATGAAAAATCCTGAAAAAGATTTGGGCAAGGCTATTATTCTGGCTGTAATCATTACCGCAGTTATCTATTTTGCCGTATCTATTGTAGCAGTTGGAAATCTATCTCCGCAGGATATTAACAAATTTAAGGAGTATGCCCTTGCCGTAGCAGCAAAACCTTTTCTGGGAAAAGCCGGATTTACCCTTATTGGACTTGGGGCCCTCCTCTCCACCGCCTCCGCCATAAACGCAACCCTGTTCGGAACGGCACGCCTTGGGATGGTCATGGCAAAAGAGCGCGATCTCCCAAAGGTTTTTTCACATCGTGAACGTACAAAAAACATCCCTTTTCTTAGTCTTATCATTATTACGGCTTTGTCGCTACTCTTCGTAAACACCACGGATTTAACCATTATTTCTTCTTTTGCAAGTTCAACCTTTCTTCTTACCTTTGTGGGTATCAATATTACAGCGATCAAACTCAGACAAGTGATTAACATGCATTTTATTATTCCCTTTTTGGGATTGCTCATGAGCTCACTCTCTTGGATCACCCTGATTATCTACCTCGTTCAATCCAACCCCCATGCCCTCATGTGGATCGGCGGATTCTATTTAGCTGTGATAGTAGCAGAAATACTATTCAGCGAGCGAGGCCTCATTTTCAAACGAACGGCCTGATGGGACGGTTGATAACGGTATGAAATGTAAAAAAAGGAGCAAGATGTGAGAATCCTGCTTGTTGAGGATGACCAGAAAACCGCTAACTTTATTCTACGGGGACTTAGAGAGGCAGGCTATGCCATTGACCATGCTGAAGACGGGGAAAAAGGGTTGATGATCGCCTCTATGAATCCTTACGATGCCGCTATTGTGGATATCATGCTGCCAAAAATTGATGGGCTGAAACTAATTGAGAGAATGCGAAAAAAACAAATCAACACGCCGGTTCTTATCCTCAGCGCGAAACGGACGGTGGAGGATCGTGTGAAAGGTCTGCAAAAAGGAGGAGATGACTATCTCATCAAGCCCTTCTCGTTTTCAGAGCTTCTCGCCAGGACCCAGGCCTTAATCCGCCGTTCTCATGCGACCCCTGCTCCCTCGACATTAACCGTGGGAGATCTCACATTAGACTTGCTGAAACATGAAGTGAAACGGAGTGATCGGAGGATTGACCTTCAACCCCGCGAGTTCTCCCTTCTTGAATACCTCATGTACAACAAGGAAAGAATCGTATCAAAGACCATGATCCTCGAACATGTCTGGGATTACAGCTTTGATCCGCAAACAAATGTCGTAGACGTCCTCGTCTGCCGGTTGAGAAACAAGGTTGATCGTGATTTTCCTGAAAAGCTAATCCACACCATACGTTCCGTCGGTTATGTTATTAAAGACCCTCCGCAAGATTCCTAAAACTATTGGGTTTAGGCTTACCTTCTGGTATTCATGCATTTTTGTTGTCAGTGTTTTTCTTCTCTTTTTATTTGCCTATATCTATTTACAGACAACACTCATTCATAAGGATCATGATGAAACCCTTTCAAGATTAGGAGAATTGCAAGCCCTTTATCAATCTGGCGGCATCCCTTTGATTGAAAGAGATGTTATTTCCTATAAAAAATCCCCTGAAAAAAACAAATTTTTTATCCGCATCTCAAACCGGAATAATCAGACGGAATACTTCTATCTCCCCTACCAATGGGTGGAATTTGACATAAAAAGCCTCGAGGTAACTCCCCCCACCCCCAAAAAATGGTTTCGGCTCCCTGACCAGGGTCACAAGGCATTTCTGGAGATAAATTCCATACGCCTGAACGATGGAGACTTTCTCCAGGTTGGGCAAGACACGCGGGAAAGGTTGAGAATTCTCATAAAATTCAAAGGTGCTGCTACAATTATAATCCTTCCTCTTCTCTTGCTGGGGATTTTGGGGGGAAATCTGCTTGCATATCGCGCGCTGCACCCCATTCGTCATCTTATCGATTCGGTCCAATCCATATCTCGTGACATGGAGGCCCTGGGTAGACGCGTCCCTAACCCACACTCCGGGGATGAGCTGGAAAAACTGATTTTCCTTTTTAACGAGATGCTTCAAAAAATAGAAACCTTGATAAAGGCCATGAAAAATTCTCTTGATAACGTCGCGCATGATCTCCGAACTCCTGTCACTAGACTACGTTGTATGGCGGAATTAGCGCTTCAAGCGGAACGGCTACCCAAGGAATGCCAAAATGCCCTTGGAGAATGTCTTGAAGAATCCATTGAGATTCAGAAACTCTTAGACACGATCATGGATATATCAGAAGCAGAAACCGGTGTACTCCATCTAAACCTTCAGATTGTTCCCATTGATCAAGTTCTGAAAAAGGTTACAGATCTCTACGCCTTCGTGGCTGAAGAGAAAGGCATCTCACTCGAAGTAGCCGCACAACCACATCTGTTCACACTGGCAGATCCTACAAGATTAAGTCAGGCACTGGCAAATCTAATTGACAATGCAATTAAATTTACCTTCCAGGGAGGGCATATATCCTTAAAGGCTTTTCCGCAAGGTGGGAAAGCTGCCATCTCCATCAAGGACACGGGAGTTGGTATATCGGAAAAAGACCTTCCCAAAATCTGGGAACGTTTGTACAGAGGCGATCAAAGCCGCTCAAAAAAAGGTCTCGGGTTAGGCTTGAGCCTTGTTAAAGCAATTATTGTTCTTCACAAGGGTTCTATAGAAGTAGAGAGCCAGGCAGGCAAAGGATCGACATTTACTGTGCTCCTCCCGCTGGCGCAAGGAATGACACGATAAAAGGGCATTCATAAAAAAATTTAAATTTAATCTTAATGTAAGGATCTGGAAAGGTTATGATGCTATCAAGGAATGACGTTGAAAAATTTCAAAGGCGGATTTAGATGAATTTAAGCGCCAAAATACGCAGGACGATAATTTGCTCCCAAATCATAGCCGTGCTTATGTCCTTCACGCCCAATCTAAACGCACACGGCCTTTCTTTTTCAAGGTATCCCTCGAAAAAGGCTATCTTTAAAGCCTTGAAAAAAACCCTTCCCGCCGTGGTGCACCTTGAAGCCGGGCCAAAAAAAGACCTCCCAAATCTGCTGTCACCCTTTCCATATTATGCGTTTCTAAGCCCCACAAACCGTATCAACAGCGATTTCAAAGAGTTCCTGAACACCCATCTTGGCACAGGAATCATTATAGATCCTTATGGGCACATTCTAACCAACGCCTTTCTGGTTAATGGCGCGTACAAGATACGAGTATGCATCTTTAATGGTAAATGGTTCGATGCAAAACTTATCGAAAATGACCTAAAAACAGACCTATCAATTCTAAAAATTACAAGAAAAAACCCTTTCCCTCACATCGTTTCAGGAAACTCTGATGAAATTTCTACAGGGGAATGGGTCATCGCCCTTGGGCATCGTGTCGCCTTTAAACCAACCATCACAGAAGGGATAATATGTGCAAAACATCGCAAAGCTATCTTTGAACCCGTAGCATATAGTGACTTTTTGCAAACAGACGCAAGGATCAGCCTCAGTAATAGTGGGGGACCCTTGATCGACCTACGTGGGAAAGCAATTGGTGTTAATGATGCCCTTCTAACCCGGATCGGCAAACTCCAGGGAATCGGATTTGCTATTCCCTGGAACATCGCCATTCATATCGCCCATCAACTTATATCTAATGGCAAGGTGGCACACGGCTGGCTTGGCCTTCGTATTGAAGATGTTATTCTTCGATCAGATCAAGCAACGAATGGGTACATAAAAGGTGTGATGGTCGTTGATGTTATAAAGGACTCCCCTGCTCAGAAAGCAGGAATAAAACCTGGTGACATTATCATCTCCTATCAAAAGAGTCCTGTTTATAGCTCGTCTTGCTTGAAACGCCTTGTTTCTGTTACTCCGGTTGGGAAAACGTCAAGATTGGGAATCTTAAGGCGTGGAAGCAAAAAGGAAGTGCTTGCCAAAATAGGATTGGAATACGAGAAAGAGTATACTCCATCGGTAAATTTAAAAGATCGCCTTGGTATTTCTGTAATGCCCCTAAAGGCAAACAGAAATGCAAGCTGGGGTAAGAAGGGGGTTGTTATATGCTGGGTTGACCCAAACGGCCCCATGGGAAAGGCAGGCTTTGAAATCAACGACATCATCCTTGAAGCAAACGGTCATCCCATCCTTACCCAAAATGACCTGAAACGTACCCTGGAAACCATTAAGCCAGGACACTATGTTATGTTTTTAGCCATTGATCACAGAACTCATCGCACAGGTTATGTCCAGATTCGCATAAGATAGAATTTCCTAAGCG
>Ga0114934_10002696_pt1 | contig 11322 bp, 8 predicted proteins | sample 4SBtaG_2_FD_99695 | JGI IMG/M metagenome (GOLD analysis project Ga0114934, IMG submission 99695) | Deep subsurface microbial communities from Kolumbo volcano to uncover new lineages of life (NeLLi) - 4SBTROV10_white metaG | ecosystem: Environmental > Aquatic > Marine > Volcanic ...
ATGCCCTGATTCGTGATAAGAGACCCTGTGTTTTTCCTCTGGGTTTAGGGTGGTCTTTTTTTTCTCAGGTCCTGCGATGACCCTGTCTATGGCTGCCTCAAAATCGGCGGTTGTGATAGCATCCCGATTATTACGCGCACCCAGGATGGCGGCTTCATTGGCTACATTGGCCAGATCAGCTCCCACAAATCCCGGTGTTCTCTTGGCCACTATTTCGAGATTAACGTCGGGAGCAAGTTTTAAATCCCGGGTATGGATTTTCAGTATTTCAATCCTTCCCTGAAGGTCGGGTTTGTCAACCACTATTTGCCTGTCAAACCGGCCCGGACGCAACAGGGCCTTATCCAGCACGTCGGGTCGGTTGGTGGCGGAAAGAACTACAACACCTTTACTGGAGTCAAAGCCGTCCATTTCTACCAGAAGCTGGTTCAGGGTCTGTTCCCTTTCATCGTGGCCACCCATAACTACAGGACCACCACGCTGCCGTCCAATGGCATCCAATTCGTCTATGAAGACAATGCAGGGGGCCTTTGTGCGTGCCTGTTCAAAGAGATCACGGACCCGTGCAGCACCCACACCCACAAACATTTCTATAAAGTCTGAGCCACTGATATTAAAGAATGGCACCCCTGACTCTCCCGATACGGCGCGGGCAAGCAAGGTCTTTCCTGTGCCAGGGGGACCTACCAGGAGTACCCCTTTGGGCATACGTCCTCCCAGGCGTTGAAAGTGTTCGGGGTTACGCAGGAACTCGACAACCTCTCCAAGTTCCTGTTTAGCCTCATCGACACCCGCGACGTCTTTAAAGGTAACATGCTTGTCCGTTTCCGCGTGTATGTGAGCCTTGTTTTTCCCGATATTCATAAAGTTTGTTCCTATACCGCCCATTTTTTTACCAAGATAACCCCATAGGAGGAAAATAATACCAAATGGAACAATCCACTCTAATATGAGATTGCTAAGGAAGTGGCTTTCCACGGTTACGCTGTATTTGACCCCATGCTTATCAAGGGCCTTTGCAAGCCGATCATCACGGAGGCGGACGGTTATAAAATGACGTTGTTTACCAGTTCTACTGTCCGTTAACTTTAATGTTCCATAAATCGTATTTCCCCTGATAACGCATTCTGAGATTTGGTTTGCATTCAGGTACTTTTGAAATTGGCTGTAGGGGATTTGTTCCTTTTTGACCTGAACCATTGACTGGAAAAGGTAAAATAAAAGAAACATAACGACAAAATACCAGATGGAAAAAGGCCCCTTTTTTTGCCATAGTTTTTTCTCGGGAGGCTTGTTGATATGCATTTCAGGTTCTTTATGGCTAATATTAAAATTTAAATTTTGCATGAATTATTGGTCCCCTTTCGTTTTTTTTACCTCGGATAAAGACAAGTGAACACATAATTGATCTTTTGACAACTCTACCTGAAATAAAAAATCCCATTTATTGTAATAATATCATATTTTCCAGAGCATTTCCATATTAAATGCCAAAACTTTCAACATGGTGACCTCTCCTTACAGAAAAGTTCTTAGGTGAGCGCCGAAGTAAGCGTAAGTATGAATGAAAGAATTTAATGTTCCTTATGTCCTTTGAAAAGCCAGGCGACTTGTATAAATTGACTGTGGAGTTTCATGTTGCGGTGAATTATCTAATGCTGAAAAACCCTGCTGCGGCCCGGAACAAACTCCTTTTAGCAGTTTACTGAACCCCTGAGGTTGGACCTAAGCAGTTACGATGGAGAAAAAGATAATAATGGGGAAAAGGCTGCCCAGCCATTTTGGCTCGCTTCTGGCCTTTATTCTATTTGCAGTAACTCTCTGGGCTTTGCACTATGAACTCAAGGCCTATGAGACCCAGTATATCCTTCTCTATATCAGGAGCTTTTCCTCTGCCAAACTTTTAACCGTTTTTTTTGATGATACTTAATTACCTGATCATGACCGGGTATGATTTTTTCGCCTTACGTTATATCAATCGTAAGTTTTATTACAGGAAAAAAGCGCTTGCCTCCTTTGTAGGGTATGCCTTCAGTAACAATATCGGGCTTTCAATGTTGGCGGGAGGATCGGTTCGTTACCGTCTTTATTTTTATCAAGCCAAACGATCTTGTCAAATTGAAAATATTGGTAAGATATACATAATCTTGTAGGATAGATTGATGAAATGGATAACCTGTAACGTCGACCCACCTTCATGACTTTTTTTTGTGAATTTGTTAAAGTAAATTTCGAATGGTGGAGGTTATCATACAATCGCCCGGCGTCATTAGGGAGGCGACGTTGGCCTATCTTGGAGAAAATAATATCCTGGCGGCGGTCAGATCGGGATTTGCAGGTGAACATGAAGATATTGTTTTCTACCTTGATGAAATAAAATGGGAAGAATTCAGACTCGCGTTGCATAGGAAGCTCCATGAAATATCTGAGATCTTTAAGTCCCCGATTCCAAAACTTGCCGAGAATTCCCTGAAGCAGGAAGCGTGGCAGAATGCCTGGAAAAGGTATGCCAGGACGTATAGATTCGGAAAGGATCTCATAGTCAAACCCACCTGGCGGAAGCTGCGAACCTCCCCGGCATGTCCGGTTATTTCCATTGATCCACAGATGGCTTTTGGGACGGGGGGGCATGCCTCAACCCGGCTTTGCATCCATCACCTGATTCGCATCAGGAAAGAGGCGCCTGAATGTCTGGATGAAGTACTGGATGTAGGGACAGGTTCTGGAATTCTTGCCATTGCGGCGGCCCGCATGGGAGCAGGGCGTGTGGTTGCCTTGGATATCGACCTCAATGCCATTCAGACTGCCGAGAGAAATGCACTGCACAATGGTGTGGCGGATGTTATAGAATTCAGGAAAGGTGTACTGGATGAAGCTCCGGGGGAGTACGGCCTCATTATGGCAAATATAGATGAGGAAGTTCTTTCCGGCCTGCTTGGGGAATTCGCAAGGCATTTAAGGAATTCCGGACGATTGGTGGTGTCTGGGATTTTGTCAGAGAACGAGGATGCTTTTGTGAAAAAGACCGGTCAGTTCGGCCTCCGGAAGGTAAGGCAGCGACATTCTCGCGAATGGGTCTCTTATTGTTTTAGGAAGAAGGTATGAGCAGGACTTACCAGTTTTTTGCGGACGATATCGATTTGGTCAAAAGCGAGGCTGTGATTATGGGTACGGAGCATATCCATTTGAAGAAGGTGCTTCGATTAAGGAAAGGAGAAAAAATCCTGGTTTCGGATGGAAAGGGGGCCCTTTTTCATGCGGTTATATCCAGGGTCGGGAAAGAGTCGACTTCTGCCTTCCTTCTGTATCCCGTCCGGAGGGATCCCGAACCTTCCTTCGATATTACCCTGATCCAAGCCATCCCCAGGCGGAGAAAGATGGAGTGGATTTTACAGAAGTCTACAGAACTTGGGGTTGTATGTATTGTACCGGTCTTTTCTGAATACAGCGTTCCGCATATTCAAAATGAGAGATGGCAGCGTAAGAAGGAGAGGTGGACAAAAATTATAAAAGAGGCGGCGAAACAGTCATACCGTGGAGCTATTCCATTCCTGACGGACCTCATGTCTTTTGATATTGCAATTTCGCGTTACAGAGCTGCATTAAATATCCTTTGTACACCTGACGGTGAATGGTCCTTGAGGCGGTGCCTCAGTGATTTTAGAGAAGTTCAACAGGTGACTGTGGCCATAGGTCCCGAAGGAGGATTTAGCCATTCAGAAGCAGCTTATGCGGTGGATGGGGGATTTGTTTCTTGCACCCTGGGGCCGCGAGTATTGCGTTTGGAAACGGCTGTGGTTAAAGTACTGGCAGTCCTGCAATATGTTTACGGGGATGGATAAAATCAAAGCAAAGGGAATCATGGCATGATGTTGAGGCCTTATCGATTTGACTTGATGCAGGGATTTTTTCCCAAGCGGATTTTCCCCTGGCTGTTTGCCCGTGTTGAGATAACGCCTGAGCACCTGAAAAAGTGGCGGAGTCTTGTTTCAAGGGGAATTGTTGTTCCGCTTCTTGATTCGCCAAGCCGCATCGACTTTCTCGCCCTTTATTACCTTTATCGAAATAAGGGTGGGAATTATCCGAGATTTCCCATGGGGATTTCCTTGCTACCATGGATATCAATCAGGGGATGGTTTGTGCATTTGGTAGGGTATACCTTATGGATTTTGAAAAAGGTTTGCGTTTTTGATCCCTTCTACCCGGAAGAAGAGAAAGAGATCGCCAGGCTTGGGCGGGTGCCTTTTACACTTTATATTCATCCGGCCGGTGCTTATGTGCAGCGATGTTTGAAATTAAGCTTGAATCCCTTGGAGGCAATTATCAGATATCAAAGAATGTGTTCTCTTCCTATTTATCTGGTACCTCACATTGTGATTTATGATGTTTTGCCGCAGACGGAGAAAAGGTCATTTTACACTGCCTTCTGGGGAAAGCTGGCAACCCCGAAGTGGACCTTGCGCATAAATAATATCCTGATGAGGAAGCGAATCCAGGTGAGATTGGGAACGCCCATTGATGTTCAGAAATTTCTGAAGCAGTATCCTGATCATTCGGACAACGTCCTCGCCGGTGTGATTCATCGAGCTGCTTCTTCTATCCTCGATAAAAAAATGCGTGGTATCTCAGGTCCACCCCTACCTTCCCGGAACCGCATGGTCACGCAGTTGCTTGAAGATCAGGATCTCCGGAAATTTCTCGAGGAGATGTCCCAGAATTTTCAGAAGCCTGTTGATGAACTGGTGAGAAAGGCAAGAAACTATGCCAGTGAAATTGCCTCGGACCTGAGGCCTTCATATGTAAAACAATGGGAAAGGGTTTTGCGCTGGGTATGGCAGAGCCTGTATGACGGGGTTGATGTCAATGAAAAGGCACAGCAGAGGCTTAGAAGAATCGCAAGAAATTATCCCATTGTCTATGTCCCGTCTCACAAGAGTCATATCGACTATTTTCTTTTGTCTTATATCCTTTTTGAAATGAATCTGCCTCTCCCGTTGGTTGCAGCGGGAACCAACCTGTCCTTTTGGCCGGTCGGTCCCATTTTCAGGCGATCGGGGGCCTTTTTTATTCGGAGGACGTTCAGGGACAACCCCTTGTATGGAGAGGTATTTTATTTTTATCTAAGGGAGTTGATTAGAGAAGGAATTCCGATAGAGTTTTTCATCGAGGGGGGGAGGAGTCGAACAGGCAAGTTAATTCTTCCCAAAAAAGGCATGATCTCTATGATTCTTCGGGCCTTTTTCGAAGGTGTTGCTCCGGATATTTATATTGTCCCGACGGCCATTTCCTATGAGAGAATTGTTGAGGAAGAGGGCTATATCCGAGAGTTGCGTGGGAATGAGAAAAGCAGGGAAAGGACGAGGGATCTATTTAGAATTCGTAAAATTTTCCGGAAGCGCTATGGAACGGTATATGTGCGTTTCGGGGTGCCGATTTCCTTAAAGAAGTATCTTGAGAAAAACAGGGTAGAAAAACTCCCGGAATCCGTGGAACAGCGGCGTGATTTATATCAAAGGTCGGCGGATGATATCATCCGAGCGATCCAAGGGGCTATGGCCGTGACACCTTCCTCGCTTGTAGCGGCAGCGCTTCTTTCGCGCATTGATCGGAGCTTGAGGCTTACAGAGATTATGGAAACGGCAGAGCTCTACCTAAAAATCCTGATTGAACTAGGAGCTGATTTTCCTACAAGGGGTGAGGGTATCCGTGAATCCTTTACCCGTTCACTGGAGCTTTTTATGCAGGATGGGGTCTTGCGAAAGGGGCCTGAAATTGGCCCTGGCGGCCCCCAGTATTTTGTCCCTCAGGAAAAGAGGATTAACCTGGAATTCTCAAAAAATATGATGGTAGCTCATCTTGTCCCACTTTCTTTGTACTGTTGGACGTTTCAGTCCTATAATAATTTGTTTAAGTCTCCTTATAGAACATTTGTCTTTTTATTTAATCTTTTCAAGCACGACTTTCCTTTAGCTTCTGAACACTCCATGCGCTGGTACAGATTTGGACGCGCCAGGCTGGAGGACTTGTCGGACCAGGAGATTCAAAACCTATGCTATTTGACGATGAGCGCTCTTGAGGGATACCTGGTCGGATCTTCTTATATATTGAAGGTGGGACTACAACGGCCGATTGTAGAGAAGAGGCTGGTGCAGGAAATGATCCGCTGGGGCAAGGAAATGGTAGCTGCTGCTCAGATCCGATGCCCTGAGTCGGTGACGTCTGCCACGCTTCTGGGATGGCTTCGTACTGCCCTTGAAGAAGAGATTCTTTCTGTGGCAGGGGATGGAAAATCGAGCAAACGAAGGGAACGAAAGATTGAAAAAGGGAGAAACTTTCAAAAGGTTAAAGAAATTGTCAAAACCCTGAATATGTTACTTTCTCTTAGGCCGTAAGAGTGATATAAAGATGTGTTTTCTTTAAATCTGCAATCAGGTGACAGAAAGGCTGAATCTGAAAAACCGGTGATACATCTATGGGGATGATAATTGCAGTGGCAAACCAAAAGGGAGGTGTGGGAAAGACGACCACAGCCGTTAATCTTGCGGCGGGCCTTGCCCTATGGGGCAGGCGCATTCTGCTTGTGGATATGGACCCTCAGGGGAATGCTACCAGCGGTTGCGGCCTTGAGAAAGATGACCTCACTGCAACTGTCTATGAAGTTTTGCTTGGGAATTTGGCTGTAAAGGAGGCGGTAAACCCTTTGTCTTTCAAGGGGATTGATCTCTTGCCAGCCAATGGGAACCTCATTGGGGCGGAGGTGGAACTTATTCATGAGATCGGAAGGGAATACTTCCTTAAAAGGCATCTGGATTCTATTTCACAGGAATATCACTATGTATTGATTGATTGTCCTCCCTCACTTGGATTGTTGACGGTTAATGCCCTGACCGCATCGGAGGAGGTTATCATTCCGCTCCAATGCGAGTTTTATGCAATGGAAGGATTATCCCAATTGTTGCGGACTATCCGTCTGATCAAGCGATCAGTCAATCCAGGCCTACGAATTTCGGGAATATTACTGACCATGTTCGATGTGAGAAACAATATTTCCCATCAGGTCAAGGAAGAAGTATGCCGCCATTTTGGTTCCCGTGTGTTTAATACGGTTGTCAGCAGAAACGTCAGGTTGAGTGAGGCGCCAAGTTTTGGGAAGAACATCTTTGAATACGACCGTAAATGTGCGGGAGCCATAGGGTATAAAATGCTGGCAGAAGAATTGATAAAACGAGGAGGTGGCAGTATCCATGAAAAAGGTTCTGGGTAAAGGGATTCACGCTCTGATTCCTGGAAGTGTGGATGAAGGTGGGAATTTCTTTTTTATAGGGATAGAAAAGTTGCATCCCAACAAGACGCAACCACGTAAGACCATCAATCAGGCTAAACTGGAGGACCTTTCCGCATCGATCAAGGAGAAGGGTATATTGCAGCCTCTCCTGGTACGACCTATCGAGGATGGCTATGAGATTGTAGCAGGTGAAAGACGCTGGCGCGCCGCTCAGAGGGCAGGGATGAGAGAGGTGCCCGTGGTGGTACAAGATCTTGGCGAAAGGGAAAGCCTGGAGGCAGCGTTGGTTGAGAATCTTCAGCGGGAAGACCTGAATCCCATTGAAGAGGCGTTAGCTTATGTTGAACTGATGAAGCAATGGGGACTGACCCAGGAGGCACTCTCCGTGCGGCTTGGTCGAAAGCGTTCAACCATTGCCAACATAGTAAGATTGCTCCAGCTTTCTCCTAAAGTTCAGCAGCTTGTCAGCAAATCAGAAATAAGCGCCGGTCATGCGCGGGCCCTCCTTGTTCTTGAGGACTTTCAAAGCCAGGAAGCACTGGCGGAAGAGATTGTCAAAAAAGGACTTTCGGTTCGAGAGGTGGAACATCAGGTCAAGTTGGTGCAATCGAGGCTTTATAAGAAGAGAAAGCCGGATCCTGATCCCTACGTTATAGACATACAGAATAAGTTGGAACGGTCGTTGGGAGCAAAGGTAAAGGTGTCACTAAAGGGGAAACGAGGCTCGATCAGGATTTCCTTTTTCGATTTGAATGAATTGGATGGGTTGATAAAAAGGATTTGTTCGTGATAAGTTGTTGAAAACAAACTTTATTTGTGTTAACACTTATGCCGCTTGGTTTGTTTGAAATTTAATTTGTGAGGTGCTTCCCTATGGCAAAAAGCGCGACCCGGGATATCCGGGCGTTCCTTGGAAATGAAACGAGTTTTGAAGGAAAGCTCATTTTTGAAGGTACCGTCAGGATTGATGGTAAATTCAACGGAGAAATCCATACGGATGATGTTTTGATTATCGGAGAGACAGCGGAGATTAATGCCGAGATCAATGCCGGAGAGGTTATTATTAGCGGAACGGTCCGTGGAAATGTTTATGCTAAAAACAACCTTGAAATCCTGGCGCCTGCTAAGGTTTATGGAAACATTCTTACTCCGAGACTTACCATTCAGGAAGGGGTGATCTTCGATGGGACCTGCCGAATGGAACAATTGGATTCCTCCATCAACGCCAAGGTATCAGTCCTGAACCCCGAGGCCTTGATACAGGGCAAGGATAAGGTTGTTGATTCTTAAACTCGTCAAAACTTTGTATTTATTTGAAGGTATGACCTTAAATTTCCTTGTGATTGTTTATTGACATAAGGTCTTGGTTAAAACGGGAAAGCAGCTGAAGGTTTGTGCCACGGGTTGCCCCAGTGGAGGAATGTCGCTGTTATGGATAACAGGGATATCCACAGGCTTCGGGCCTTGGGGTAAAATGTGGATATATAATCCTGAAACAGGAGGCGAAAAATGATTCGAAAGGTTTTGGGGGCAGGGATCGTGATAGCGATCATATTCGTGACGTCTTTAGTCTTTGCCGGGCCAAACATGCACCCGGGACGGTGGGAGATATCCACAAAGATTGAGATTCCGGGAATGCCCATGAAGATGCCGCCAACGAAGACTACACAGTGCCTTACCAAGGATAACCTTGTACCAAGACAATCCCAACTGGGGGGAAACCAGTCATGTGAGGTTACAAATACTGAGTTTAAAGGCGATACAGTGGTTTGGGACATGAAATGTACCGGAGAAGAGGCAGCCGAAGCACATGGAGAGATTACTTACCATGGAGACAGTTTCGAAGGCTTCATCAAGATGAATATGAATGTTTCCGGCGAGGGGAAAAAGCAGATGACTCTTTACCTCAACGGGAAACGCATTGGTGATTGTGAATAGAAGCGTTTGATGAATTAAATCCCTATGGGTTATATTCCCCCGCTTGCAGCAGGGTAGTTCATTTTTTGCGCTTACACTGGGAGATGTTCAACCCGAATGTGCGGAAAGGATATTTGAAAGTTCTTCCTGGACATATCTCAAGCGGTCCAGGTCTTCTTCACCGACTTCTCCCCGAATTTCCTTACGGCCAATCTGCTTTTTGAGTTCTGCAATTTCCTTTTCCAGTAATGTCAGAGTATTGAGCATCTCATCGGGGAGGGGTAGGGCGCCTGCCTCTGGACCTCTTGTTTCAAACGCCAGCTCTTTCCTCTTAAGAAAGAGGGTTTCCTTCCAGCGTGGGACATATGTTTCGAATCCCAGTTCTTCATGAGCCTTTTCTGCCAGGGTCTTGCTTGACTCAGGTTCGCCGTGGATAACGAAGACCTTTGGCTTCGATTGTTTAAAGTTGCCTATCCAGCTGAGGAGATCCCTTTGATCGGCGTGTGAGGAAAACCCCCCGATCGTAAAGACTCTTGCATTAACAGCCACATCTTCCCGGAAGATCTTTACGCTTTTACGTCCATCTACAATTTGCCTCCCTGTGGTTCCCATGGCTTGAAATCCAACGATAACAACGCTGGCTCCCTCGCGCCACAGATTATGTTTGAGATGGTGCTTTATTCGACCTGCGGTACACATCCCGTTTCCGGCGATGACAATGGCCGATCCTTTGCGTTCATTGATGGCAATAGATTCCTTGGTTGAGAGAGTGTAATGGAGGTTCGGGAGGTTAAAGGGATCAAATCCTTCATCGACGATAGCCATGGCTTCCTTGTCATAAAATTCTTTATTTTTTCGGAATATTTCTGTGGCCTTAATGGCTAAAGGGCTGTCGAGATAGATGGAGACATCTGGCAGGGTTCCCTCGCGATAGAATTCTCCCAGCATGTAAATGATCTCCTGGGTACGTTCTACAGCGAATGAGGGGATAATTACCTTTTCGTTGTGAGACACGGCAAAGTTGATAGCCTCTAAAAGCTCTGCTTTGCTGTCTTCGAGTGTCTTGTGGAGGCGGTTGCCATAAGTTGATTCAACGAAGAGGTAGTCGGCGTTGAATATATGTGCGGCTTCTTTCAGGATAAGCTGATTAGCCTTTCCGATATCACCTGAGAAGACGATTTTTATCTCACTCCCATTCTCTTTCAACCAGAGCTCCAGGATAGAGGACCCAAGAATATGGCCGGCGTTTCTCAATCGTGCTTTGACTCCGTCCTCTATTGTCATGATTTCATCCCTTTCAACGGGGTGAAGATGGGAAAGACTTCTCTGAGCGTCTTCGGTTGTGTAAAGAGGAACAATCCCCTTTCGCCCTTTGCGTTTGTTTTTCGTGGTTTGCCATTTGGCATCCATTTCCTGAATATGGGCGGAATCAAGGAGCATAATATTACAGAGTTCTGCTGTTGGTTTTGATGTCAGAATTTTTCCCTTGAAGCCATCCTTGACAAGTTTGGGAATCCGGCCGGAATGATCGATATGGGCGTGGGTGAGAAACATAGTGTTTATCTGATCAGGGCTAAATTCCCACTCCATCCAGTTTCTCATTTCCATGAGTTTCCCTCCCTGGAAAAGCCCGCAATCAACCAGAATATGCTTGCCCTGTGAATTTTCAACAAGAAAATTTGAACCGGTTACAGTGCCGGCGGCGCCAAGACAGGTAACTTTAACCATGAAGCTCTCCTTTATATGAGGGTTTGGTAAAGATTATTTGTTGGTAAAAAAGATGTTGTTTTTTTTCATTATCTGCACATACAACATTTTGGTATTTAAGGTCAAGTTACTTGTAATATTTTCAGGAAACATTTGTTCCAAGCACATTGTGAAAAACTTGACAAGCGTTAAAAACTATGATAGCAAAGGCAAAAATTTCAGGGGGGTGTTTTACATCGAATGATCGATATCAATTATACCCTGCTTATCCAGGCAGTTATTTTCATTATCTTTGTCTTCCTAATTAACCAGTTTCTTTTCCGGCCTGTAGTTCGATTGCTTGAAAAACGAAAGGAAGCGACAACAGGATCACAGGAAAAGGCCCTGGCCCTGCAACAAAGGGCGGAAGATGA
>Ga0114934_10002697_pt1 | contig 11317 bp, 12 predicted proteins | sample 4SBtaG_2_FD_99695 | JGI IMG/M metagenome (GOLD analysis project Ga0114934, IMG submission 99695) | Deep subsurface microbial communities from Kolumbo volcano to uncover new lineages of life (NeLLi) - 4SBTROV10_white metaG | ecosystem: Environmental > Aquatic > Marine > Volcanic ...
AGACCCCAAATTAGCTCTTGGTAAAATTATTGCTGCTGGCTACAATACGCTCATGCGTAGAGTAGAGCTATTACTCGGTGTGGATGAATCCATTGCTCCTGATATTGCTGCAAAGATTCGTGCTGGAGAGCCTCAGGATGTCAGTATGGGAGCCAGTGTGCCCTACGATGTGTGTTCTATATGTGGGCATAAATCTCGGACACGCTTGGAATATTGCGACCACTTAAAAAACCACATGCTTGAGTTCATGCCAGATGGTCGTCAAGTTTATGCAATTAACGAAGTCCCAACATTCTTTGACATATCGTTTGTTAAAAGAGGTGCTGACCCAACTGCTAAGACACTCTTAAAAGTAGCATCCGATGCAAAGACGGCTGAGATACAAAAGCGTATTCCACTGGGTCATGCTTTAATGCTGAAAGTACCCGAAGGGGTTCCAGATGAGAGACCTGGCTTATCCGTAGACGGTTTACGAGATCTTGCCACTCTTCTTGGCTCATCACAGGCTACGGGAGCGCTTGCGTCTCTAGGGATTATTCCAACGCCTAAGGAATTTTATGCTCTTGGCTCTCCCACTAACGTCCCATCTGTAATTCGGAAGACAATCATTATAAAGGCTGCTGAGGCTCTTCCAGAGCTGTTTACCTCCGATACTGTTCGCCAAACTGCGCTCCTTAAGACAGCTTCTTTTTCGCCCTATGGGAGCTTACTCATGAACATCCTAGGGCTCTTAAAGAAATCCCCAGCCATTACTGCTCTTCTCGGATCGGTGATTTTAGGTACCGCCTTGGGTGTACACAGAGCGAATCAGCTTCGTAAAGAAAAAGCCGAGATAGCTAATGAATCAGGGCAGGAAGCCTATATGCGTGCTTATTACCAAAATGCCACACCCGAAATGCTAAGGCCTTTTAGTGTGGTTAAGTCTGCCTCTGATACACAGGATATAGTGGACTTTATGTCCCTTTTAAAAGATAAGAAATCATATTAATTTTAAGGAGGTTCTATAAATGAAAGACAACGGACTTTCAGACGTCCTTAAACTCTTAGACGGTGCCTCTAAGACACCAACTAACAATGAGTTTATGGAAAAAACGGCAAACATTAATAAAGTTGCCGAAATGGAAAAAATGGCCGAATATGGTTCAGCTCTTGGTAAAGCTTTTATAGAAGAAGTTACACCATATTTGGAAGATTCTTTTAACAACTTGGAGCATAGGATACAAAAAATTGCCGCTGAGGCAGTCACATCTGCTGTAGCAGGGGCTGCAACGCCTTCATCTAATCCCCAACCTCCAGCACAAGCAGTGGCACAGGAAACACCGCCTCCTGCTAATCAGCCCGCCAACAATGACCAAACGCTCAGTGCAATCAGTAATGCGACTCCAGAAGAATTGGATGCTGCCCTTCAAAATCTGACAGATGATGAAATCACCAGCCTTATGAACGATCCAAAAGTCTCCAGCATTCTTTCACAAAAAGCCATGGCAGGTCTTAGTTCCGCTAATCCAGACGATGTGCGAAAATGGCTCGGAACTCTTTCCGATGATCAGGTAGAAGCCCTTGCAGCTAACCCAGAGGTTGCAGCACAGATAAATGACATCCTCGGTTCTTAAGGAGGCTGCTATGCAGAAGTATGCAGGTCTTGGCAGTTTTCTTGGAAAACTGAGTGAAAAGGGTGCTGCTAAGATCATTAAAGGCATGGAAAAAATACATCCAAAACTAGGAAAAGCCGCCAAGGGTTTCTTTACAGAAGTGCGCCCTGAAGGAGATGTGGGTAAACCAGCAGTGATGAAGAAACATACTTCGCTTGGGGTGGGGGCTGGAAAAGCTTTTAACGCTGCCCTTTGGGGAAGCCTAGGTTTAGATGCAATTAGCTCTGTACTACCAAAGAAACACGATCAGCAAAATAACTATTACTATCAGCAGCCCCCACAGAAGATGGCGTCTGCTTCAGAAGTTATTAAGGAAGCCTCTTTGGATAACGAAATCGGATCACTGGATAACAAGGATCTTGTGCCAGCTGATGACCCACTCACGGAGCTTTTGGCTTCCCAATCAGGTCTCTACACAAATTAAAAGGAGTGTGAATACATATGATGAATGTGTTATCGGGCATACAAAGAGCATTTATGTTCGGATACCCGGTTGACCCCTCTGCCACTAGCATAACGCAAGGACAGGCTGTAATACTTAACAGTTCGGGGCAATTAGCCTTACCATCAGCACAAGGACAATACCCTGTCTTTTTTGCTTTTGGAGATACTGCTGAACCGGCCACTGCTGGCTCTGGAAACCTCGGTGTCTTAATGGGACCAGCAATTATAGAAACTGACCAATTTGACAAAAGTCAAGCCTATACGGCAGGAACAGCTGTTTACGCAGATACAACTGGATTAATCACGGTGATTGCCTCACCAACCGCAGCCCAAATTCCTGTAGGGTACGTTATCCAAAACAACAGTGACACTCTCGTCATAAAACTTAGCTAAGGAGGTTTGTGAAAATGGCTTACGATTACGATGTACTGAATAAGACCTTCGTTAGCATGGTGAAGACTGCCGAGGGAATGAATGAAGTAGTTCAGGCTACCAATCTCTTCATCCGCACGAAGATTCGTGAAGACTCATTCTTTAGACTTATTGTTCCACCGGTTGTTGTCACACCATCACAATGCCAGAGATCAGTTAACAATCGTGGCTTGGTGAAGATCATAGACATAGAGCCTGACGCTTCTGCAATAGCCATAGATTGGAGAGGTGAGGCTCCAGCAAAATACGTGAATGCTCCAAGATACGAAGTACCTTTCTACTCCATAGAGTCTGAAGAGTATCAGATAAAAGAGGATGAGCTCCTCTCTTACGAAGCGCCTGTTAATGACCTTATAAGAGACAACTCGGAAAAAGAAATAGCTAAGACTGAAGATGCACAATTCATGAAGGCTGTTGCTGCGGCATTAGCAACATCAGGAAAAACAGTGGCATCTTCCAACACATCTATTAGCAAAGCCGATTTGGTTACCCTCTTGCAACAAATAGACGGAGATCAGCTAAGAGCAGCCGTTATTCTCATGAATAACGTACAATTTGACAACATTCTTGCGTGGGACCACACCGTATTGGGTGACGATCTGATTTCTTCTGTGACAGTGGATGGTTACAAGGCACCAACTCTTCTTGGAAGAAAAATCCTTGTCACAAACAAGGTAGACGTTGTCCCAACAAAAGAAATATATGCCTTTACAGCTCCAGAATATCTTGGAAATGCTTATCTCTTGGAAAATGATCTTAAATTTGATCTCATGAGAGAATTCAGAACAATCAGATTTAAATCATGGGAGAACATAGCTGCTGGAATTGGCAATACAAAGTCCATCGCAAAACTTACCTTTGCAGGCTGATGATAGGAGCACTAGCTCCTTCATCCGCTAATGCTCTGTATGTTAGGAAAGGATGATTACGATGAAAAAGAAATTTAAAAATGTCGGTAACTCCATACTTCATCTTGGAAACCTTCATAGAGTTGTTGCTGTTGGTGAGGAGTTTGCTGTGGATGTTTCAGATGTTCTTCCAAGAGACATAGAGCTTTTTATGCGAGCGGGTTTTCTTGCTGAAGTAGCTAATAAGCCCAGCGTGAAAAAAGCCAAAGCTGTTACTAAGGAAGACAAACCGACAAAAGAAGCAGAAACGAAGAAGATGAAAGTAGCAGTAAAGAAAGTCACTAAGCCTGAGCCCAAAGCAACGGTTACAGAAAAAAGTAAAGAAAAAAGCAAAGAGGATAAACATACTCCCAAAAACAATAAGGCAAAGGCAAATACCCAGAAATAATCCTTAAGGAGGAACCTAACCTGTGGATACCGTAAAAACTACCAATGGATTAATTGCATACGTCAGGAGTTACAAGGATCTGGAACTGAGGCAGTCTTTTATCAGTAACTTGTATGTAAAAACCGCTTCATTAATGGGATCCATGACAGATACTTACTCCGACACTAACCTATTGGCAGCAGTAAGAGCAGTTGGTGAACGGCTCTCCTCGGAAATCCACGGGAACATCTTATACGATTTAGTATCCATCCCTACCTGCATGAGGCAGTCGGTTCTGAATGCCCGACAAATGTTTAACGATTACACGGAAACAAACAGAATCGTACAGGGAAGGCAAATTTCAGACCGGGCCTTCGTGCAGTTTTTAAAGATGGCGCTCAGCGATTTCAACATACAACCACCAATATCACTAAACTATAAGTCTTTTTGTGATTTCCCCTCTCCCCAGATCCTTGTGTACGGAGCAATGGTACATGCCCTAGAAGCACTCATACTGACAGACATACGAAATACAGCGCAATTTAATGCGGGCGGCATGTCTGCGCTGGAATTCGGAAAGTCTCCCCAGTATGAGGAAGTTGTGAGCCAACTTAAACAGCAATATTTACAACAACTTCATGATATTAAAATTTCCATGAACATATCACTTGCTCATGGAGGCATTCCAAGTCTTGCAGCCTACTGGGGCTGGGGTATTTGGAGGGAAATCTGATGATATCGCCAGCAACACCTATTATAACAGATGTTCACTCCCTTACTTATAACTCCATATACATAGCATGGGATCTCCCAGACCATCCTGTTTTAAAAGATGGAACATTCACAATTAGTAGATCAAACAGTCCCACAGGGCCTTTCACGCCTATTGCGCAAGTGCCCCTATCGGCTTTTGACTACACAGATAATGATCTTCCGGTAAAAAATTCCTGGATAGATTACTTCTATACAGTAACACTCACAACGCCAGACAAAACTAACACAAGCCCAGTAGCCAACAGAATAGTGGCTAAAGATCCCCTTACACGAGAAATGCTTCATCAAGTTAAGCTACAAATCAGACTCGTGCAAGGCTCACCCTACATTCTTTATGAACCACTAAGATGGGGTGAAAGATGCCCTGTTTGCTGGGACAAGGACGCTCAGCGACGAACAAATCCAGACTGTGAGGTTTGTTATGGTACAGGTTTCTCAGGAGGCTATTTCCCGGCTCAGATAGTGTGGGTAGCTTTAATGAACCCCCTTAACCAACAATACAGACTGAATTCCCCCAAGCTTACTACCACAAACACCCAAGAGATGTACTTACCACCAAACCCAAAAGTTTATCCACAAACAATTATGAGAAACCCAAGTCTTAACATGAATTATCGGGTAATAAGTGTCCAGCTGATCACCCGTTTCGGAGAGGCAGTTATCCAGCAGATAAACGCAGAAGAGCTCGCACATGACGACATCTCTTATAAACTACAAACCCCAGAGAACTACAAAGAGGCACTCAGTAAATTTAATTCCAGATTCTCGGAGGCTTATTTACCATGATTAAACATAATCCACAATACACCGCTAATGAGAGCTTTTTCCCAACAGAGTGGGTTCGTGATCACACTCTGAAATTTATACGCGAGTTTTTAATGAGCAATACCAATCTGCGAGACACTGAAGGCCAAGCATCAAACAACATAATCATAGCCGACTATGCCGAGACCCGACTAGAGCAGCCAGAAATACGCAAAGCTGTCCTCTACCAATCAGGGGAGCTGACACTGGAACTAGATCCTCTTTCAGATATTCTTACGCAGGACGAACCCGGAGAAGGTAAGAAAGCAATTGCCGTGAGTGGCAATTCAGTCATACACTGTATATCCCCACTACCCGCTGAATCTGAACGTATAGCGGAGATTCTATTCCTCGCCTTTCACGCCTTTCGGAGTTGGTTTTCAGGGGAATCTGGTTTCAGATATATGTTAGCCACAGCTATTAGCGGACCACAAACCCTGGACTTCGGAGGGGATTCCAATCTCGTAGACACCACAGTCTCCGTAAACTTTAATTTGGATATGACGTGGATGAGTGACTATCTTAACGCATACGTACTTAAACATGTACGCGTCACCATAACACCGAGGAAATAGTAGAAAGGAGGTGTCGGCACCTCTTACGAGCGTGCGATACCATGGCAAATACATATAAAAGACCGGGAGTGGTAGTTAAAGAAGAATACCTTCCACTTCCAACCAAAACAAAACCAATGCCTGTGATGCCAGCTCTTATTTTCGGGGTTTCCAGACCCGTTTTTGAAGGAGCTGCTGCACAAGTTCCGTATGGTTATACACCAGACCAATCACTCACGACTACGTACCCGAACATAACACCGTACGATGTCGTAGAGATAGATTCGGTTCATGTTTTTCTTGTCCAAAAAGGTTATACCTTTAATGGTAGAAGCCAAACTAACAGATACTTAAACTCCCTTGGACTTCCAGGTGTTAAAACAACCTGGAACAGTTCTGTAGCTGCAGACATAACTCACGATCCAGCTGTCACTATAACAGCTGACAGCGTTACCGTGGGGAAAGGTCTCACACTAGACTCTGTACTTGCTCAGAATATGTACGATCTCTACATAGAATATTCAGCAATTAGGAGATCATATGCCCCAACTACCATGACAATAGTTCCAGACGGCAAGACACAGACATTCTATCTTGGATATCCAATTCAGCCTTCTTCAGATGGACAACAAGATGTAATCATAACCGAAGAATTTCATTTGTACAGGGAGTCTGGACAGACACTGCCTTCAGGTTACGATGGCTTCTACATAGCAACCAACGGCTCTCAGAGCGGAACAACGGCGATCTCTGTGGCTTTTACAACAGGGGCAGTAGCTGCATTTGGTTCCTTCCCTGCAGAGGCTTACATCCAAGTAACAAACCAAGCCACAAATGAGGTTTACAAAGGCGTTGTTGGAAACAACACGATTATCCTTCCCATAGAATATTCACCATCTTCCATGCCTCCTCTTTCTGTGAAGCTCATGGTTCCAGTGGACGAGACAAAATACTCTGTGGCTTACACGACAGGCGCAATCATGTTTAACACAACCCTTCCCTCTTCTGGAACTTACCAAGTAGAGTGCTCGCTTGTGAATACAGCTTTTAACCAAGCGACTCAGGTAAACAGCACTGCGGATATAATTAACAACTATGGGGCAATTCATCCTGCAAACCCACTGGCATATGGCCTTTATATGGCTCTGAAAGAAGCCAACGGAAAAGGGCCTATACTTGGGTGGTCTGTAGAATCGGCTTATTTTGATAAGCTCCCAGCAGGATCATCCATAAGCAAATACCCTGCTGAAGCCCCGTCTATTCAGTCCCTTATGGAGGCTATGGACGCATCCTTTGCTATAAATGCATATGCTATTGCGGTCATGTACGGAATGAGCTTTAACGAAACAATAGCTTACACAAATAATGGCGTAACCACAACACAAGTTACAAACTCCATAAGACAGCTTGTTACCGCTCACATACAAGCTTCCGAAGACCCATCCATAGGAAATACCAAGAGAATAGCTATGCTGTCCTTCAGGGACTTTAATGAAGTTCTCTCAGCCTGCGGATCGGGAGGTACAAATGCAAAAGATTACTACACCAATCCAAAATACGCCAGCTCATCCTACCAAACGATCATTCAGTACGTGTCTGATCCAAATTACGTATCCCCCAGAATAAGATTTGCGTTCCCACCAATAATTCTTACAACAGATTATATAACTGGAGATACCATGCCCGTAGCTGGCTACTACCAGACAGCGGCGTATGCAGGACTTGTACAATCCCTGAACAACCAAGCCACACCATTAACCCACTACCAATGGGACTCCATTACAGGAATACGCTATCCAAATGGGCAATCCAGCTTTTACTCTGCAACGTCATTGGATAAGATGGCTGCTGCCGGAATCTGGGTGCATGCATGGGATCCACAAAGCAATTCTGTAATAGTTTGGGATCAAGTTACCACAGACACCTCCAGGATAGAGAAAAGCCAGGACTCCATGATACGATCTGCTGACTATGTGGCAATAGACCTTCACAATACCTTTAAGCCCAAGATGGGCAGAGTTAACATAACGCCCGAATTCATTCAGAATGCAACAGTGCTCGCCCAAAGCAAGCTCTCCGGATATGTCAACGATGAGATAATAGGGTCTACATCCAAGATGACCTATTTTGGGCAAGACCCCAAAGATCCTATGGGAATTCTTATGAGCGTGGACTTGGATCTTCTGTATCCGGCTGCCAGAATGACTATAACACTTTACATAAAGTAAGGGGGTGAATACACGTGGCTAACATAGACTCTATTAATTGGGATCTGTACGGCAAGCATGTCCAGCCTTCAGGAAAGCCAGGCAACCCTCGTGAGGATAGGTTTATCAGCTCCAGGAGCACCCTCATTCTCATTCCAAGAAAAGTTGCCAGTGATGGTTCATACACAATACCTATGAAAATAAAAGATGCTACTGACTTCTTTCCAGTCGGCGTTATTAGTGATATGAGCCTTACGCAAGACAAGCAAGTTCAGCAGATTTTTGAAATAGGATCTAACAGATCTTACTTCGTGCCTGGGTACACGATGAAAAGCGTATCCATGAATCGTGTTCTTTTCAGTGGTGCAAATCTCTTAAAGCTCCTTGCACAAGACCCTGCGTACAACGATAAATTAAGTTCTCTGAAACAAGCGGGTGCGACAGGATCTGATTTTTACATAAATCTATCCAGTTTAATCTTTGATAAGCCCATAACACTCGCGCTCTTGCTAGCACAAACCTCTGGTGTAGATACCACTAAACCTATACAGAGTAGCCTAGCAGGCAGTACAAATGTAAAATCCGATACTGTGTTATATGCAGCAGCGGGTTTGGAATATGGATTCATAAGATCTCATAATGTTGGTATTGCTGCTGGGAACACAATAGTTGCTGAAAGCGTACAACTTCAGTTTGACCTTGTGGTGCCTATATCAGTATCTGCAGAAGAATCGGGAAACAGCGCTTCTAATCTCATGAAGATCGCCAATCCTAGTTATTCTGGTACTCCTAACAACCCAGCATTTAATCACATATAAGAACCGGAGGGGGTTGCAATACCCCTTCCTTTTTAGGAGGTATACGTAAATGCATTACACAGGTATAGTTTTGGATCAGTATGATGATCCCAAAAATAATAATCCTTTATTGAAAATAGCATCTGTAATGCCACAAAAGTCATACGACTACGCGTTGGCAATGAAAACATCCCACGGGATGGCTTACAAATTTCCCATTAACAATGCTATGCAAGCTGATTTGTCTGCGAAGTATTTCGTGAAAACAGCACAAAATCTTCCAGAGGACGTAGCCATTAAGACCGGCATAAAGATTGCGGAAGCTAAACATCGGTTTAACAAACAGGTAACTCTTAACAAAACAGCCTCAGAGTATAATGTAGATATGACAAACGATAAGGGATATCCAGTTTTCTTTGACGCAACTGCTTATAAAGGCACGACGGTGCGTGAGAAAACACAACTCATGGAAAAAGCGAGACTTATAAAAACAGCAGCAAAACTCAGTTACCAAGAGCGCTCTCAGCTACCAGACAGTGCATTTGCACTCGTTAAGAAAGGACCCAAAGGTGGCAAGATTCGCAAGTATCCTCTTATAGATAAAGCCCATGTTCACAATGCTATTCAGAGATTCGCAGCATTCAGGGGAGATCTTTCGCCATCTGACAGAGCAACAATTGCGAGAAACATTAAGAGTGCCGCTAAGAGATTTGGAATAACCCTTTCAAAAGACGACCCACTGCACAAATACGGATCAGAAACAATAAACACTGCTAGCCTTAAGACAGAGTACCTCATGCGCAGGCAGCTTCTGGATGAAAAAGGCAAAAAAGTTCTGGACACCTTAATGACCAAAGTTGCATCATTAAGCCCAGAAGATATGGCACGGGGTTTGGAAGCAATAGATAAGCATTATGGCTTGGATACATTTTACGATACGGAGCTTAAAGACCCCTACGAGGCAGTTATGACCAAAGAGGCACAGGAAGAAGCCCCTTTTAATCATGAGGCTTACACAGTAGATGAAGCCTTACTTCCTACTGTTAACAAATACTTAGGGGAAGCTTTTGGTGAAATGATTAAAAACGCACAGCTTAGCCTTTCAGACATAGACGAAGAGGCACTTAGTATTCTAAATAAGATTAAAAGTGGTGAATTAGACTAATGACTTTAAGGCCCGTAGACATTCTCCTTCTTACGAAAAAAACCAATTACGACATTCACGCCTACAGAGCGCTGCTGAATAGGTACATAAAGGATTGGCAAGATCTCTTACCCAGTGCTGTAAAAGCATTCTTTATAAACAACCTAGGAAAGCCCCTGTCTGAGCCAGCCGCCACAAAGATTCAGGCACTTGTCGTACAAGCCTCTCCAAACTACTGGACAAATTGGCAGGTGTTCCAAACGGCAACGTGGGGTCTAACTATGGGCCTGGAAGTCACTGAAATGAATTCACTTTATCCGTGGCAACTCATCATAGCTGAAAACCTCAGGCGTGAATGGTACCCAAAAAAACAGTACTCACGTGACATACTGGCTTATCAGGTTGCCTGCCTTATGCAAGATGGCATGTCTTATGCTCCACCGCCTTTGGACTATCTTCAGAAGTATCTTCCACCCAAACCAGATACAAACAATGTTAAGAAGAAGGTTATGGCAGGAGATATCGTCTTAACTGAAGATCATGACCCATACACAGAAAACCATTCAGATACTGATAAAGAAGCCATAAGAATTATTCAAAATCAAAAATACGCCAAAACAGTGTACACACCTTTCAGGAGTTAAGGAGGAAGTATGCTTTACGGAAAAGACCAAATCGGCAAGAGGGGATCTTCCCTACCATATCCAGACCTATTCTATGACCTAACATCCTTTGTTATTCCCAGAGATATAAAAAAGCTCTTAAAATGGTGCAGATACTTCTACAACACGAACCCCATTGTTTCTGGAGCTATCTACAAAATGGCGGAGTATCCCTTAACCGAAATCTATTTCAAGAATGTTAGTGAGACATACGCTAAGCAGTATAAGGAAATTGCAGATAATATTAATCTTGAAACCAGGCTCCTTGAAATAGGTTTGGATTACTACACTTATGGGAATGCCTTTGTCACGCCCATTATGCCTTTTAAGCGAGTCCTGAAATGCTCACGAAACCCCGACCATGTAATAGATGCAGTAAATGCCAAGCAATTGTCAGTGAATGGAGGCAAAATAGAAGCATTCTGCCCCCAGTGTAAAGCAAAGGTAAAGATGACCTATGAAGACATACCAATTAAAGACCCGTCTAAAATGAAAATCATACAATGGAATCCCATGTCCATGGAAATAGGCGGATCATCCATAGTGGACGATGTATGGTACTACTACACACC
>Ga0114934_10002699_pt1 | contig 11311 bp, 8 predicted proteins | sample 4SBtaG_2_FD_99695 | JGI IMG/M metagenome (GOLD analysis project Ga0114934, IMG submission 99695) | Deep subsurface microbial communities from Kolumbo volcano to uncover new lineages of life (NeLLi) - 4SBTROV10_white metaG | ecosystem: Environmental > Aquatic > Marine > Volcanic ...
AGTGCAATAACCCCAGCTTCTACGAATAATTTTGCCATTTCGCCGACTCGGCGGATATTCTCGACACGATCATCAGCAGAGAAGCCGAGATCGGCGCACAGGCCATGACGCACGTTGTCACCATCGAAGACGAAGGTGTGGCAGTTTATCTGATGCAGCTTTTCTTCAACTGCATGAGCAAGGGAAGATTTTCCTGCACCTGACAAGCCGGTAAACCACAGGATCACGCTGCCATGACCATTCATTTCTTCGCGTCGCTGGCGAGTGACCGTGGCATTGTGCCATACGACGTTGGTTGATTTTTCTGTGCTGCTGTTCATTTGATCTCGTTCTCCAATTCCATTTTAATCTGGATTAATACCTCGGAATATTATCAGGAATATACTGACTAGTTACTAACTTGGGCGCGCATTTATAACATTAATTGGCACGTTTTTTCATGGCTTCTTGCATGGCTTGCCTTCGCTGGACTTTTTTCAAGTAACAATCCGTCGACGGCATCCCGGACAAATTCACAAAAGGGGTTTACGTTTGAATATAAGCCGACTGCGGTAAATTAAAGTGGGGTAGGCTGAAATATGGTCGGGTAGTGTTTGCTGAGCGTGCCAAAATTAAGCATAATACCGACCTGCTGGGGGAAATATTGCATTCAAAACAATAAATAATGAGCTTTTAATGTTCGTAATGAGATATGTTCAGTCGCTGCCCTTTTTTGAGTTTGATATTAGGCGTCAAATGAATTCTTGAATTTGACCATACAGGTCACTCAATATTAAGGATATTTCTTCCCTGCACCTAGAGTGATGCATATCCGGCACACTTAAAATAATAATCATCCAAATGATTCAGAAACTTTTAAAAAATAAATATGCCCAGCAAGCATCGGGCTGGGCTAAGGAATGGTTGATCCCGACCATGTTGCGTCGGAGGACCTTTGGGGCGGCTATAGTCGCTTCTTTGCTGGCAGCTTTCTATTGGGGATTGATTGCATCAGATCGTTATGTTTCAGAAGCGCATATTATTATAGAAAAAACTAATTTATCCAGCGGCCAGAGCATGGATTTTGGAAGCTTGCTTGGAAATGCTGGCGGCAACCATGCTGACCAGATGCTGTTAAGGGATTACCTGTTGTCAATTGATGTGCTGAAAAAGCTTGATGCAAAACTTGATTTGCGGGCGCATTATAGCGATTGGGAGCGAGATCCTCTTTCACGCATGTGGTTTGAAGACACCCCTTTCGAGTTATTTCATAGCCACTACCTGAAGCGGATCAGTGTCGAATATGACAGTTATGCCGGAGTTCTGGTTATCAAGGCGCAAGCTTATGATCCTGAAACTGCCCATGCCGTTGCTGCCATGTTGGTGGAAGAGGGGGAACGGCACATGAACAGTATGGCTCATAGTCTTGCTCAAAACCAAGTCGCTTTCCTTGAGGAACAGGTAGCTGATATGGGTGAGCGAGTTGCGGTCGCCAGGCAGGCGATTTTGAATTTTCAAAATGCAAAGGGAATGGTTTCACCTCAGGGAACTGCAGAAAATTTGGCCGCCATTATTAATAACCTTGAGGCGCAACTCACCGACCTTAAGACCCGCCGTGCTGCATTGCTTAGTTACTTAATGCCCGGTAGCACGAACATCGTTGAGCTTGACCAGCAAATATCTGCCGTCGAAAAGCAAATAAAACATGAGCAAGCGAGACTTGTTTCGTCCGGGGGAAAGATGTTGAACAGTGCGGTTGAAGAATATCAACGTCTGCAGATGAATGCTGAGTTCACCCAGGATATTTACAAAACGGCACTGATTGCCCTAGAAAGCGGGCGTGTCGAAACCTCGCGTACATTGAAGAAAGTTTTGGTCCTGCGAGAGCCCACACTACCTCAATATCCTCTTGAGCCGCGCCGACTGTACAACATAATTGTATTTATACTGGTAACGCTGTTGCTGACGGGCATCGTCCATCTGCTCGCTGCCATCATCCGAGACCACAAGGATTGAACCTATGATACGACCATCATCAATTTCTTCTTTGTCTTTAGTTAAGCCTTTGCAAACGAGGTGCTTGCACAACATGAGCGGTGCCGTAAAGACAATCAGGCAGCGAATATGCCGAGTTGCTTTTTATCTGCTTGTAATGACACCGATATCATTTTCTGTGTATGCGGCCAGCGGAAATCCGTTTAGTGTGGATCAGGCGCTTAATTTTCAGATGGATCAGAATCAGCCGACTGCTGTAAAAGCAACGCAGGCATCAACAATATTGGTCCCGCCCCCTCAGTCCAACGATTATTCTTCCAATTTGGACAGCGATATTTTCGGGGCGAATCTTTTTACGGGTGCTTTTACGCGACAGGGTGCGACCCAATTCAATCCAGATTATGCGATTGCTACCGGCGACAATATTCAGGTACGTTTTTGGGGTGCGTTTGAGTTTGACTCGCTGCTGACGGTTGACCCCCAGGGAAATATTTTTCTGCCGCATGTCGGGCCTGTGCAGGTGATGGGCATTTCTAACCGCGACCTGCAGAGAGTGATGGATTCCGCCGTGGGCAAGGTCTTTCGTTCAAACGTGAATAGCTATGCCAGTCTTGCGGCCGCTCAACCAGTACGTATCTATGTCAGCGGTTTCGTAAATCGTCCCGGGCTCTATACAGGCACCAGCATGGACAGCCTGCTAAATTATCTGGATCAGGCCGGCGGTATCGATCCCGAGCGCGGCTCATTTCTGAATGTTCAGGTAAAGCGGGGAGAGCAAACGCGCATTACCATCAGCCTTTATGACTTCCTTCTGGAAGGGAGAATGCCGCTGGTCCAATTGGCAGATGGGGATGTCATTTTTGTTTCTCAAAGGCAAAACACGGTCAAGGTAAGCGGGTTGGTAGAAAATGCGAAGCGCTTCGAGTTTAACGATTCTGTTCGCACGGTTGCCGATCTGATAAAAATGGCCAAGCCTAGTGCTCAGGCCACCCATGTTCGGATTGTGCGCAATAGCGGCACAATAAAAAACACAGAGTATTTTGCACTGAAAGATGCTGTGCAGGCTGTTTTGCAAAACGGAGATGAACTTGAAATTACTTCTGACAAAAAGCCCGGTACGATTACCGTGCGTGTCGAGGGGGAACACCAGAGTGCCCAGGAATATGTGCTGCCATATGGGGTCAGAATGGGAGAGCTCACCAAGCGAATTAAGTTTTCAGACAGGTCTGATACCGATAGCTTGCAGCTTTTCCGGCGGAGTGTGAAAGAGCGGCAACAAAAAATGCTGCAAACTTCTTTGAAAAGTCTGGAATCCGCTGCCCTGACAGCCCGCTCTGGAACCGGAGAAGAGGCTCGCTTGCGTGCAGAGGAAGCAGGCCTGATTCTTCAGTGGGTAGAGCGCGCCAGAAAGATTGAGCCTTCCGGTCAGGTGCTCATAGCGCAAGCCGCGACCCGAAACGATTTGTTACTGGAGAACGGCGATATTTTACGAATACCCACAAAGGACGGCCTAGTGTTGATAAGCGGTGAGGTGTTATTCCCCAATGCGATTGCATTCGATGACAGCCTTGATATGGACGATTATCTGAGCCGTGCGGGTGGTTACACTCAAAATGCCGACGCATCACGCATAGTGATTGCGCACCGTGACGGCAGCTTTGCTGACGGGGATGGGGAGGTACGAGCCGGAGATGAAATTCTAATTCTCCCCAAAGTCGATGTTAAGTCCCGACAGATATGGAAAGAATTGACGCAAATCATTTACCAGATTGCCGTAAGTGCGAAGATCGTATTTGGGTTGTAAATTACTTCCTAAAATGCTTTCAAGATAATGTACAAATAAAGTTACCATTCATAATGATAGAAGCTACGCGCTCATCCGCGAATATCACATATACAACTTGGAAAGCCCTCTTTCTGCGTGCCGCTGTAAACAGCTTGTCCGGCGCGCGCACGGCTTGGCTCGGGCTGCTGGCTGAACCGATTGTACATATCCTAATATTTATGTTTGTGTTTACTACACTTCGTGTGCGCACGATAGGCGGAATCAACACCGCAGTCTGGATTATGGCTGGGATGCTTTCATTTTTTATGTTCAGGCGAGCCGCCGCGTCATCTATGCTTGCTATAGAAGCAAGCAAAAATTTGTTCGCTTATCCACAAATCAGGCCGTCTGATCCTGTGTTGGTGCAAGCTGTGTTAGAAGGGTTCTTAATGGTAATCGTCACGATTATTTTGCTCGTGAGTTCATGGATGTATGGTCTCGCTGTAATTCCCATCGACCCACTTGCTGTCTTCGAGGCACTTTTTGGTTTATGGCTGGCGGGTCTAGGATTTGGCCTTATCGGTTCGGTGGCTGTTGGAATTATGCCCATGCTGGGTACAGTTCTTAACTTTAACTTGCGAATACTGTATTTCCTGTCTGGCGTCATTATACCAATTTCAATAATTCCATATCCTTACAAGGATTGGCTGATGCTCAATCCCCTAGTGCATGGATTAGAAGCCGCTCGCTTGGGCTTTGCACCCTATTACCACGTACCATCAGGATTGAGCATATCCTATCTGTATGGTTGGGCAATTGTGATGATATTTGTTGGATTGGCGCTACATGTACGCTTTGCTAAAATTTTGACGCTGCCGAAATGATCATTTTTGAAGAGGTGTATAAACGCTACATAGTTGATCACGCACCCGGAAAATGGGTACTTCAAGGATTATCACTGGCCATACCGCACAAGGCATGTGTCGCCGTCATTGGAAGCGCCCATTCAGGCAAATCTACATTGCTTAGACTTGCCGCTGGCACTGAGAACCCTACCGAAGGAAAGGTTGTACGCAATTGTAAAACTGCTTCTCCCGCAAGCTATAGTCGTAGTTTTCAACCTACTCTTTCGGGGCGCCAAAATGTCAAGTTCATCTGCCGCCTGAACGGATACGCAGAAGACATTGATAATCGTTTGTCTCGGGTAGAGCAATTCGCAGGGCTGGGGAAAATTTTCGACAAGCCGACCGGCACATATACCGCACCGTTAAGAATGCGTCTGAGCTTAGCCCTTTCAATGGCTTTTGATTTCGATATATATATTTCAGATGGTTTCAATTTTGCTGGTGAAACCGGATTTAATGATAAGGATGCTGCCGATACTGCACTCAAGCGTTTGACTGAACAAGCTGGCATCATCATGACGGCTAAAGGAGCGCAGTACGAAGCTACCCTTAAGCGTTATTGTAAGTCAGCTATCTGGTTGCACGAAGGTCAGGCAAAATGGTTCGACGACATCAGCGAAGGCTTTGAGGCGTATAGCGCATGTCAACCTAACAGGCAAAAAAATGTGGGCTCAAGCCACCAAGCTCACCACGTTTCTGAGCAGATGCAGCCAATCGTAGCTAAAATACAGCATATGCAAAATGCGCTATCTACATTGAGCAAAGTTGTTAGTGGACAGCAAGTTGCCGAGCTTGAAAAGAAAATTCCGTGGCTAGTTGAAATTGGCAAAATTGTCGGATTGGAGTTAGTGACTATGGGGCAAATTATCGATCTCGACTACCGCGTAAAAGAAAACATGCTTCCGGTCTTGCAAACCAGTGGCACAGAAAATCATCGTATTGAATATTATGACCTGTTGACTCAGTGTGAAAAATTAGAGCCCCCAAGATAATCAAGCAACACAACGATTGAAGTTGATTAACATGAATAATGCTCAAAGAGATAGTTGCTCTAATGAGAATCGGGAGAAATGTATCTCGTCGAAAGCCACAGCCAATTAAGTGATTACTTAGAATATGCTACAAGTGAATTGTGGGCTAAATATTTATGATAAGGCTGTTGATGCATGACATTTATAGCGTGTTACAGAATGACAATAACGTTTCAGGACTATCTTTTATTGTCATGATGCAAGTTGCGTCACTAAGCTTTGCATACCCAAGATTGAGTCTTTAGTGTGGCCTTCATTTATAAAGGATAAGTGCAGATATTAGGTGCGATTAAAAAATTAAATTAATAAAGGGAGCTATTGCTAGGCTATAACCTGTTACATCAAATGTGATGGCATAGGGAAAAGTCAGGCTATAAATCTATTTACATTATAAGCATACGAATATTTATGTGTTTCAAACCCCCAAGGACCAATTAATGATTTGTTACCTTATACAGTGTCACCACTTATCTGAACAAGTTGGCTGGTTAGTCAATCAACTTCAAGATAAAGATAACTCATTCGTAATATCTGTTGATGGTCCGGATCATTTTTACCAGGAAATAGTTCTAAAATTTTACGGCAGGGATGATGTTCATGTTATACGATCAATGTCAGTAACTTGGTGCGGTGCTAGTCAAGTTATTGCATTGCTCGATGGTATTCGAGTTGCACTGCAGCAATTTGAAAAGTGGGAAATGTTGATTAATCTGAGCGGGCAATGCTTCCCGCTGCAGCCGCAGCGAGTCATCAAGAAGTTTCTTGTTAGTGCTATTGCACAGGACAAAAAGTTGTTTATGAGTGTGTTCAAACCACGCTATTTTGCCCCAATCTTGCAAAAGAGAGATTTCCGCCCACAAGCCTTGCTTGATGTTTCCATCTTTGATGCAAAGGGTACGCGCTGCCGAATTCATCCTGAACTTATTTCCTATTTCCAAAATTGGTCAGATAGCCCAGTAATGAAGCCATATTTGCGATCATGCATGTGGGTGGCGGAGGACCCATTAGAAAAATCGCTGTATGTAAGGCCACTTTATGTATATGAAGCAAGATACCGTGAACATATAATGAAAAGATGGCCACACTATTGTGGAAGAGCTTGGTACATGTTGCATCGTTCATTTCTAGAATGGCTAGCCTCAAGCCCCAGAACGGATGAAATGTTCAATTTGTTTTCTACTATATTCGAACCAGACGAATCATTTATTCAGACACTAGTAATGTGTGAGTCCAAATGGACATCAATGACCGTTAATAATAATTACCGGTTAAATGAAGGGAAGCCGATAGGTATTACAGATGAGATGCTGAGCCTTTTGGATGGCAGCGATGCTTTCTTTGGCAGAAAATTGATGTTCGATAAATCACTACAATTTCAAAGTAAAATCGAAGCTTTGAGGTTAGTAAGACAATAGCGCGTTTATAAATATATCTATTAGCAAATAATACAGAGCCGTTAAGGATTATCCATGAATCAGCAGAAATATTTTTTAGTAACAGGCTGCGCAAGATCAGGTACTACGATTTTGTCGCGAATAATAAATTTGCACCCAGCAATATACTGCAGCATTGAAAGGTTAAATCCACATTTAAAGTTTAACACATGCAGTGTAACTTCGAAACAGTTTGAGATTGATAGTTGTTTGGCCGGGTTTGCGGGTGAAGCAAAAGCTAACTTATCAGAGAAAATTGAAAATGCTATTTTTATTGGTGATAAATCGACAATCGCTTATCGGCACTTTGAAGAATTGAGTAATGCAATCTCTCCAAGCCCATTTTTTATCTTCATCATTCGCAATATCTTTGATGTGGCCTCATCATTCAATGTGCGGAGTAAAAGGCAAGATTCAAAATGGAGAGTTGAGCTTGATTACAAAATTGCAGTTGAAGAGTGGAATGCATCGCTAGTAAATGCAATATCAGCACAAGACGCAGGAATCCCAATCCATGTCGTACAGTATGAACACTTATTTAACAAAATTACATTAGAAAATATTTTCTCTTATTTCCACTTAACTTGCACCGAGGAATTATTGGCAAAAATTAATTTATTGGAGGAAAGAGGGAAGATGATTCAGCATTCGCGAGTGCAGGCACTTTCTGGCTTGGAAAAAAAATATATTCTTATCAACGCGAATATTGATGCATACAAAGATCTTATTGGAGTTATATAATATCCACCGAATCATTAGATATACATATTCATCAAATTGTGTCTTTCACGCCGCATAAAACAATAATTTGTACAAGCTAGGCACATTTCGATTAAATCGATCACTATTTAATAAAATAATTATTTGAAAAAAATGGAAAATCATCAGGAGCATATAGTCAACTATCGCGGCCAAAAATATCACTTTATGATTGATAATCCCAGCGATGTAATTCAAAGGGATCATAACCGTGGTCGGTTCTATGAGCTGGAAGAACTTGAATACCTAAAATCAGTCATTCCGCCAAAATCGATTGTAATAGATATTGGAGCGAATATCGGTAATCATAGTATTTATTTTGGGTTGGTATGCCGTGCAGAAATGGTTATCCCATTTGAGGTGAATGAGGAGGCAATTCGTTTATTTAACCGAAATATAGAAAGAAATAATGCTGGCAATATTGACCTTAGTTTCTTAGGGTTGGCTCTCGGCAAGGCTGACGGATTTGTCTCTAAGCGACCTTTAAAACAAGTTAATAATCTTGGCGCTACATCTTTTGTTACTTCATCCGTCGAAACCGAATATCGTGTTAAGCGACTAGATGACTTGCTTATAAATATCAAACCAAATTTCATTAAGATAGACGTTGAAGGCATGGAGTTTGATGTACTCTCAGGGGCGATGGAAACAATTATCAATAATCGCCCGATACTTTTTATAGAGGTGAGAGAGAGCGATACTGATAGGTATTTTGAATTAATGAAAAGCATTAATTACCGGACAGAACGCACTTTTCAGCGTTACAGAGGAGTCTACAATTTTTTGTCAATGTATGGCCGGTAGCCATCAATTGATGAATCATTGTTTATATCTTAGTTTGCCATTTGATTAGATTCCACCATTGCCAGAACGTATTCAATAAGATGCCCACCTAGACGGGATGAGCCCTGAGGCATTGGCGCAAACAAGTCTGGGCGTCCACAAAGCCGTGGGAAATCCGCTTTGAAGTGATATGACATAGCGAGAGAACTTCAGTTAAGTAAGATTTCGGATGCATATAGAAAATCCGATGTGTAAGCAACTTTGGCATAAGCACTGCAAACTATACGGCTGACTACGATTGAACAAGCTCATTAATCCATGTGCGGATATTTTGTTAAGGTAGACTGGGCAATGAAGGTTTCTCAATCGCTTGTTTGCTTGCTTTGCATCGTCATTGCTATTGGCTTCGCACAGTCTAGCGACGCTCTTTTATCGCCACAGCTGTCAGATTCATCTGAGCTGATAGTCGATATTCACAAAGCTGGGCCCAAATTTGATATTGATTTCGTTGGCAATACCAGCCGCCTGAATGCTTTTCTTGGCATTTCATCAGGTACGGAGATTTTGCACGACGATACGCGCTTTCCTACTGCCTATCCGAAGGAATATATTCAGAAGCGTTTCCCCAATTTTCATGCGATTCGCGTCGGGAACCTCTTTTTTGGATATGATTGTTTAGGTGCTGATTTTCAGGAATTGGCAGTACGCGGGCAGGATGGCAAACTTCGCTATCATTTCGAAGAAACCATTCAACTCATTGATGAGCTGTTGCGTAGCGGGTTGAAACCACATTTCGCCCTTACAGGCTTGCCAAAGGCAATGGTGCCGGTTGGGGAGGCGGTGATTTCTCATCCCGTCTACGGATGCGTCAATGCGCCAGCGTTTGATTGGTCAAAATCCGAGCCCAAAGATCGTGTTCGCGAATGGTGGCGGCTTCAGGATGCATTCGTGCAAGCATTGATTGCTCATTTTGGCAAAGATGAGGTAAAAACATGGGAATTTGCAACATGGACTGAGCCACTAAACCCTACCGGCAAGAAAAACGCGCATTTGGTACTGCCTGAATCTGTAATGAAAGCTGGGCGGCATGATGAAGCTGTCGCTACTATAATCGCCGCCTCCATTGATGTAGCTATGCTCAATGGTTTAGCCATTCATATTGGGAATTTTTCTGGCGCAATAGAGCATGCATACCCGAGAATCATCAGCGAAATACGGCGGCTCCCCAAGGGTGAGGCTTATCTCAACTACATTAATGGTTACGCAATAAGTCGCTATCGCGTTAAGCCAGCTCAGGATATCGGGAATTTGGTGGACAGAGCTTTCAATTTGCTGAATAACCCTGAGATGCCAGACAAGCCGTTATTTATAGATGAATTTGGCGAGCTAACAGGAGATGATGGAATTAAGCCCTTTAAGCGAAATCCTTCCCTTGAAGGTGCGGTCTTTGTTGGCACTGTATTAGCACGGGTGTTCAATCGTCAGGATGGATCAGCACGTGTACCCAAAAGCGTTGCCTTCTGGGACGCGGGCATTTCCTCTCGCGCCAAGTTCACTTTCTCCCAATTTGATGATCACCTGAAAACACCGGCAACTAATGTGACAGCCATGTTTGCCTCATTGAATGGGTATAACAAGCTGAATATCCTTAAATCCCGCCTCCAGTCTGTTGCGGGGGTGAAGGATGGGCGAACCAAGATTATCCTCATTATGGACAAAAAACATCTTGAAATGCCAGAAAAGCAATCGGTAATCGATGCGGTTACCGACACTATTGCGATTCGTGGATTAAAGGAAAATACAGGTTACCAAGTGGAAATATCTAAGATTGACGGCCACTATGGAAATCCACTTTCAGTGTTTCTGGGAAACGAACTGGATTACCGCCATGATCCAAAACAACGCTTTACTAGCGTTGACGGTGAGTGGAAATTTTCATCAACACACTGGTCGCGATGTTTCTTTGATGAAATAAAAGACTGTGCTTGGCGCAAGGAGGCCCGTCTTGTCGAATCCCCCCTCTTGCGCAAGACGCAATCGCTGACGGACGGGTCTGGTGTATTGAGGGTTTCGGTAGATATGGCAGGAGCTGTTGCGATAATGGTTGATGCTTACTAATAGTGAATATCGAGTTGGTCTACGCGGGTTTGGAATACTTCTTGCGCAGCTACATAAAGTTTTAAATCCCATTGATTACGTTCCGTAATCATTTCCCAGGTGCTTTCACCAATAGACTGGCGCAGGTATGAGAGACGCTCATCAAGCGTCTTCTCAGCATGCTTGCTATGGTTTTGAATTTGATATTCCAGCTCGGCTTTTATTCCCAGATCATGCAGATTGGTTGAGAGCAGGCTAAGGCTTTCATCAAACTTTTCAACCAGACCGAAAAACGGTAAAGATATTAGGGTTTGCAGCGCTTGATCGTAATCCTGTTGCTGGATTTCAAAACGGTTGAAACGAGGTGTGTGTAATAGCCAAGATGTATGGTGGTTGTGGGTAACACCATTTTTAGTGAAGTCAAACCGCCAATGGATATAGTCTTCAAAACTCAGCTTTGCCGCGTGCTCTGCTCCCCTGCTGATAGGCCCTGAAGTCAGACCTTGGTGGCGTTCGAAATCATATATGGATCGAACCCGATCCAGCGGGTGACGCAGGAAAATA
>Ga0114934_10002700_pt1 | contig 11303 bp, 8 predicted proteins | sample 4SBtaG_2_FD_99695 | JGI IMG/M metagenome (GOLD analysis project Ga0114934, IMG submission 99695) | Deep subsurface microbial communities from Kolumbo volcano to uncover new lineages of life (NeLLi) - 4SBTROV10_white metaG | ecosystem: Environmental > Aquatic > Marine > Volcanic ...
ATGAGCATGTTATTTACTATTAATAATTCCCCATTTTTTGGACAAGATGGTAAATATGTAACTTCACGGCATTTACGCGATCGTTTATTTAAAGAAACAGAAAAAAACTTAGCTTTGAAGGTAAAAGAAACTGATTCACCGGATACATATCTGGTTTACGGAAGAGGGATTCTTCATTTATCAATACTTGTGGAAACCATGCGCCGCGAAGGGTATGAATTTCAATTAGGGCAACCTAAAGTAATTATCAAAAAAAACAATGAAGGTAAAAAATTGGAACCCATTGAGCTTTTAACGGTCCATGTAGCCACTGAATTTTCAGGCAAAGTGATTGAACTTGTAACACAACGCAAAGGTGAGATAAAAAATATTGAGAATAAAGAAGATCGTACTTATTTAGAATTTTTTATCCCATCGAGAGGCATCATAGGGCTTAGAAATAAACTCCTAACAGCCACTGAAGGTGAAGCCATTATTGCACATCGTTTTTATCAATTTCAGGCATGGCGTGGCGAAATAGGTCTCAAACAAAATGGTTCTCTTATTGCCATGGAAACAGGCACATCTATTGCCTACGCATTAGATAAATTGCAGGACAGAGGCACTTTTTTCGTTGCCCCCGGCGAATCGGTTTATGAAGGTCAGGTCATTGGTGAAAACACAAGACAAAATGATATTGTTATCAATATCTGTAAGACCAAGAAACTGACCAATATGCGTGCTGCCGGCTCTGACGACAAATCAGTTTTACCGCCACCGGTTAAATTTTCATTAGAAGAATCAATGGAATATATTCGAAAAGATGAATATTTGGAAGTCACACCTAAATCTTTAAGACTTCGTAAAATTTTGCTCAAAGAAGTAGAACGGAAACGAAACGAAAAAAAATAATAGGATTGCCTGTAAAACATACAAGCCTTACTTACCCGTATTATTCATAAATAAAGGGACGAGTAATATTGAACTGTTATCAATTTGTTAATTAATTATGAATGGTTAATGGTTAATTATGAAAAATTCAAAATAAAGCATCATTCTTATAAACGAGGACAAGACAGAGATTCCTCTCCCTCCTCAGGCGGGATCGGAATGACAAAACTGCGTTTTGTTGTCATACTGAGTATCTCTTATACCAAACTAACCCGACATTTTTTTGATAGCTTGTCCCGTACTTGTTTCGAAATAGATTTTCTGCACAACCTTCCTCGCTTTACTTACCACAAGCGAGGACGCTTGTGGTAGCGGGGTTCTTGTATGAATAATTCAGGTTAACATACTTTAACAAATTTAAAATCTTATTAATTCTTTGTTGGTCTAAATTTGCAGCTATAAAAAAATAACGAATTATGGACTTACAGGAAAATTCACCATCCACAACGACCTCCTCAATGGCAATGGGTATGGATATTAAAGCATTGAATGAAAAGATTCAACAAGAAAGTAGCTTTATTGACCTTATTACAATGGAAATAAATAAGGTAATTGTTGGACAAAAGCACTTAACAGAAAGTCTCTTAGTTGGCTTATTAGCAGATGGACATATCTTGCTTGAAGGGGTTCCCGGATTGGCAAAAACCCTTGCCATCAATACGCTGGCAGACACTATTAATGCTAAATTTAAAAGAGTTCAATTTACACCGGACTTATTGCCGGCAGACCTCTTAGGTACCTTAATATATAGTCAGAAAAAAGAAGAATTTTATGTTAAAAAAGGACCTATTTTCACCAATTTCCTGTTGGCTGATGAGATAAACCGTTCCCCTGCAAAAGTACAAAGTGCTTTATTGGAAGCCATGCAAGAAAGACAAATCACTATTGGCGAGGAGACCTTCAAACTCGAAAAACCGTTCATGGTATTAGCAACTCAAAACCCCATTGAACAAGAAGGTACCTACCCGCTTCCTGAGGCACAGGTTGACCGGTTTATGCTAAAAGTAGTTATTTCTTACCCAAAAATTGATGAGGAGCAACTCATTATTCGCCAAAATCTGAAAAAAGATTTTCCGTCTGCCAAAAAGGTTGTAAAACCTGAAGACATTATCAAAGCCCGCCAAGTAGTAAAAGAAGTTTATATGGATGAGAAAATTGAAAGATATATTTTGGATTTGGTTTTCTCAACCCGTTTCCCTGAACAATACGGTCTTGACAAATATAAAAATATGATTGCTTATGGTGCTTCGCCACGCGCCAGTATTAATTTAGCTATGGCCTCAAAAGCTTATGCTTTTATCAAACGCCGGGGCTATGTCATTCCTGAAGATGTGCGTGTAATTGCCCATGATGTTCTTCGTCACCGCATTGGACTAACTTACGAGGCAGAAGCTGAAAATATAGACACCGTAGATATTATCAATGACATTTTGAATAATGTTGAAGTACCATAGAGATGAAAAACATTTGGTTTTTATTCTGATTAATAAACGATAAGAATGGATGCAACAGAAATCATAAAAAAAGTTCGAAAAATTGAGATAAAAACACGGGGACTGAGCCATCAGATTTTTGCCGGAGAATATCATAGTGCCTTTAAAGGCAAAGGGATGTCGTTCTCTGAGGTTCGTGAATATCAATTTGGCGACGATATCCGCAACATTGACTGGCATGTAACCGCCCGGTTTCATCATCCATACATTAAAATTTACGAAGAAGAACGGGAACTTACCGTTATGCTTTTAATTGATGTCAGCGGTTCTGAGGATTTTGGTACAAACACACAATTTAAACAAGAATTAATCACTGAAATGGCCGCAGTATTATCATTTTCAGCCATTCAGAATAATGACAAAATAGGCGTTATCTTTTTTAGTAATAAGGTTGAAAAATTTATTCCGCCAAAAAAAGGAAAAAAACATATCCTGCGAATTATTCGTGAATTATTAGACTTTAAAGCCGAAGAAAGCAAAACAAATATTAGTGAAGCGTTACGATACTTGACCAATTCTATAAAAAAAAGAAGCATTGCTTTTGTGCTTTCCGATTTTATGGATGATGATTTCGATAAAGCCATCAAAATTGCAAACAACAAGCATGATGTTATTGCCTTGCAGATTGCAGATAAAGCAGAATACCAATTACCGAAAACCGGATTGGTTCAAGTATTTAATCCGGAGACCAAACATGCAATGTGGATTGACACAAACAATAGAAAAACAAGGAAAATCTTCGAGAATCATAGGCATACCCAACAAGAAAAAACAGAGGCGGTATTTACAAAAGCAGGTGTAGATAAAATAACTTTATTTACGGGAGACGACTACATAAAACCACTAAAACAACTTTTTAAAATGCGCACCAAATTTTAGGCAAACAATGAAAGGCATAAAACAATATATCGTATTCATTCTTATCATGTGTAGTAACTTATTATTGCAGGCACAAAACCTGTCAATAAAAGCCAATATTGATACCAATCATATTTTAATTGGCGACCCGGTTACTTTCACTTTACAAATTACTAAACCTGTTAATTTTCAACTTAAATTTCCTGAACTAAATGACACGATTACAGAGAAAATAGAAATCATCCAAACCGATACGCTTGATACAGTCTCCATTTCAAATAATGAAATCACTTTATCAAAAAAATATATTATCAGTTGTTATGACAGCGGGCAATTTGCTATTCCCCCTCTCCCATTTGTCTATCAAAAAGATACCACAACAGACACGCTTTATAGTCAGCCTTTATTATTGACTTGCCAAACGGTGCCGGTAGATACAACAAAAAAAGAAATCAAAGACATTAAAAAACCATTAGACACCCCTTTTTCATTTCAAGAATTTCTAAAATATTATCTGCCCTATATTTTAGGCGGCATTATTCTTTTATTAATCCTTTATTTTGGCTATAAATACTATAAAACAACGCGTCAAAAAGCTAAGCAAAAACCGAAGAAAATCATTATTCCCAAAGAAGCGGCACATGTCATTGCTTTGAATGATTTGGACAAATTAAAAGAGAAAAAATTGTGGCAAAATGACCAAATTAAACGATATTACTCTGAACTGACTGATATTTTACGAACCTATATAGAAAATCGTTACCGTATCAGTGCAATGGAACAAACAAGCTATGAAATTGTTTCGCAATTTAGGCAAGAGAAATTAGCTGAACAGGAAATACTTAATATTTTGTCCTATGTATTAGAAAATGGTGATTTAGCAAAATTTGCAAAATATAAACCCCTACCTAACGAAAATGATAAGAGTTTGAAAAATGCTTATGAGTTTGTTGAACGAACGAAGTTATTGAAAACCCAAACGGAAGAAAACAAGGACAATAAGCCGGAAACAACAGAACAACAACCTGATGCCAACAAAAAAGATGAAAAGATTATAGATAAAACTTCTAAAACAGGGAAAAAACATGATGACTAATATAGAATTTCATAACCCGGATTATTTATTTTTGCTGATATTAATTCCCTTATTGGCAGGCTGGTATATATGGAAACTGAAAAAATTAAATGCCACATTAACCATATCATCTACCGCTGCATTTGCCAAAATAAAACCGACTTTTCGCGTATGGTTTCGTCACAGCCTGATGATATTAAGACTATTGGCGCTTTCACTATTAATCATTGTATTAGCCAGACCGCAAAGCTCCAATAGTTGGAAAAATATTTCAACAAAAGGTATTGATATTGTCCTTGATATGGATATTTCAGGTAGTATGTTAGCACAAGACTTTAAACCCAACCGCTTAGAAGCCGCCAAAGAAGTAGCTACCAAATTCATCAATGGCAGACCCAATGACCGTATCGGTTTAGTCGTTTTTAGTGGCGAATCTTTTACTCAGTGTCCGTTAACAACTGATCACGCCAGTGTAATTAACCTAATGAAAGATATCAAAAGTGGTATGATAGAAGACGGTACTGCCATAGGTGAAGGATTGGCTAACGGCATTAGGCGATTAAAAGATTCTCCGGCAAAAAGCAAAGTAATTATTTTACTAACCGATGGTGTCAACAATATGGGCGCCATTGATCCTTATACAGCTGCAGAGATAGCCAAGACTTTTGATATCCGTGTCTATACCATTGGTATCGGCTCACATGGAACAGCCCCCTATCCTGTTCAGACACCTTTCGGTATGCAGTATCAGCAAATGAAAGTTCAAATTGACGAGGCATTGCTACAAAAAATATCCGATGAAACCGGTGGAAAATATTTTAGAGCCACCAATAAACAAAAACTGGAAAAAATTTACAATGAAATAGATAAGTTAGAAAAATCAAAAATCAAAGTTAAAGAATATCGTAAAAAAAATGATGAATACTTATGGTGGGGGATTGCCGCCATCCTGCTTCTAATGATAGAAGGCATTTTAAGATATACGGTATTTAAATCTATAACTTAATTATTTGAGACATGTTTAAATTTGCATATAGTTACATATTATTTGGTTTAGCGATAGTAATCCCTTTAGCCATTATCATTTTTTGGTCATTCAAAAGATACAAAAAAAGGACAAAAAAACAGTTTGGGACGCCGGAAATGGCAAGTAAATTAATGCCCAACGAATCAAAGTTGCGAGAAAATTGGAAATTTTATTTATTCTTTATTGCTATATTATTTATTATTGCTGGTGTCGCCGGGCCTCAAATTGGTTCCAAATTAGTCACTATTAAACGAAAAGGTATTGAGCTTATTCTCGCCTTAGATGTGTCAAACAGTATGCTTGCGGAAGATTTGAAACCAAACCGGCTTGAAAATGCCAAACGCGCCATCGAGAAATTAGTTGACCGACTGCAAAATGATAAAATTGGCCTTGTCATTTTTGCCGGTGATGCTTATACCCAACTACCTATTACCACCGACTATGTATCAGCAAAAATGTTTCTGAATACCATTACCCCCAATAGTGTTCCCGTTCAAGGAACTAATTTAACCAAAGCGCTGGAACACGCAGCCAACTCGTTTACGCCGGATTCCACTGCAAGCAAAGCAATTATATTAATTACCGATGGTGAAAACCACGAAGAATCAGCTAAAGATGCTGCCACAGAAATTGCAAATAAAGGCATCAAAATCTACACAATAGGAATGGGGTCTCCTGAAGGTGTACCAATACCAATTCGTGATAAATTTGGGAGACAAGATTTTAAAACCGATAAAGATGGTAAAATTGTTATCTCAAAACTTAATGAAAAACTCTTGCAAGAGATTGCCGCCATTGGCAAAGGCAGTTATTTTAGAGCCAACAATGCCACCACCGGATTAAACAATATTTTTGATCAACTAAATAAGTTGGATAAAAAAGAATTAGAATCACAAATATATTCTGATTATGAAAATCATTTTCAGGCATTTATACTTTTTGGTGTTCTATTGCTTCTGATAGATTTCTTTATTCCAAATCGTAAGTCAAAAATAGCTGATAAAATTCATTTATTCAAACTGAAAATATAAGCAATGAAATATCCATAGGCAAATAAAAATTAAGCACACCAACTGAGAATGATTAAAATTAGAAATATATATAATAAATTTTAAATGCTAAATGTTGAATTTTGAATGAAAGATGTTAAATTTAAAATGAAAAAGAAAATATAAACAGATGAAAATAATTAAAAAATACACACCCCTTAATCCCCTCTTAATAGAGGGGAAACAATCTCACCAATTAAAAAAGTAATTTTTGAAAACTATATAAAATATGATTCAATGAAATAATTCAACATTAAAAATTCAAAATTAAAAATACAAACAGATGAAAGTTTTTATCATATTACTCGGATTATCCATCACATCCTCTGTGTGGGCACAACAGGAAAGAAAGTATATCCGCAAAGGCAATCAAGCTTATGAAAAAAATGAATTTAACAAAGCCGATGTACAATATCGTAAAGCATTAGAAAAAAACAATAATTCGTTTGAAGCAAAATTTAATATTGGTGATGAACTCTATAAACAAGGCAAATATAAAGAAGCAGTACAACAATTTCAAAACATCACTTCACTGGCTAAAAACAAACAAGAAAAAGCAAAAATTTATCATAATATTGGGAACGCATTATTAGAAGCACATCAACAAGTGGCGAATGCCGACACCAATGGCTACCTACAACAAAGCATTGATGCCTATAAAATGGCACTCAAAAACAATCCAGAAGATATGGATACTAAATATAACTTGTCGTATGCTTTAAAAATGCAAAAAAAACAACAGCAACAAAAAAAGAATAAAAAAAATAACAAAAAGAATAATAAGAATCAGAAAAATAAAAAACAGCAGCAAAAAAATCAAGATAATAAAAATAAGAAAAAACAAGACCAAAAGCAAAAGCAAAAACAACAAAAAAACAAACAAGTCCAGAAACAAAAGAAACAAAAAATGTCAAAAAAAGATGCTGCCCGAATATTAAAGGCATTACAACAAAACGAAGACAAATTACAAGACAAATTAAAAAAGAAAAAAGCTCAAAAAATAAAAGTTGAAAAAGACTGGTAATTCACATATTATAAAAATGAAATATACATTTGCAAATAAAAAATAAACACACCAACTGAGAATGATTAAAATTAGAAATATGACAATATCAATAAAATTTTGAATGCTAAATGTTGAATATTGAATGAAAGATGTTAAATTTAAAATGAAAAAAGAAAATATAAACAGATGAAATAATTAAAAAAATACACACCCCTTAATCCCCTCTTAATAGAGGGGAAACAATCTTTCCCCTTAAAAAATTGGGATTGAGGGGGGTTGTAAAAAAGTAATTTTTGAAAACTAAATAAAATATGATACGATGAAACAATTCAACATTTAAAATTTATAATTTAAAATTTTTAAACAGATGAAACTTTTAATATATTCCATCACATTAAACAACAGGTAAATGCTAATCAAATTAAGATATATTATTTTTATTTTCTTTGCGACACTGATTTCAGTGGCAATAGGACAGGTTTCATTTACCGCGTCCGGTCCGGGAGTTGTAAAAGCAGGAAAACCATTTCAAGTTAGTTATTCAGTTAATGCCACTGGAAGAAGTCCACATTTTCCAAGTTTTAAAGGCTTTAATATTTTAAGTGGTCCTAACTCATCCAGCAGTAGCAGTATTCAACTCATTAACGGAAAGATGACGCAAGATGTTAGCTACTCTTATTCTTTCTACCTATCAGCTCAAAAAGAGGGCACTTTACAAATAGACCCGGCCTCTATTATAGTAAAAGGGAAAAAAATGATTTCAAATCCTCTTAAAATTCAGGTTATTAAAGGTAATGTATCAAATACACAAGCCACTAATAATAATAATCAATCAGGACAAACTATCAACGCTAAGAATAAAGATTTATTTGTGCGTATAATAACCAATAAAAAAACGGTTTATCAGGGAGAACAATTGGTTGCCACTATTAAAGTTTACACGCGATTAAGTCTTGTCGGATTTGATGATATGAAATTTCCGTCTTATGCCGGATTTTGGAGCGATGAAATAAAAACACCCGGACAAGTTTCTCTTCACCGTGAGGCAATTAACGGTAGGATCTATAATGTAGGCACGCTCAAAAAAATGATTCTAACACCTCAGAGATCCGGAAAACTTGCTATTGATCCTTTTGAGCTTACTTGCGTCGTTAGACAACGAGTTCGTTCCAATACGAATGATTTTTTTGGTAATTTTTTTGGACAATACCAACAGAAAAAGATTAAAGTCCTTAGCCCAAAAGTCAGAATCAATGTTAAACCGCTTCCAAGCAATCCTAACCCATCTTTTAAAGGAGCCGTTGGAAAATTTAAATTCAACACAACGATTGACCATACTGAAGTAAAAGAAAACGAACCTATTTCATTAAGCGTAAAAATATCCGGAAATGGCAATCTTCGGTTATTTGACACACCGAAGGTAAATTTACCTCCAGACTTTGAGGCTTATGACCCAAAAGAAACTTCAAACATCAAAAATTCAGAATCCGGTACGCATGGCACACGAACCATTGATTATTTATTCATTCCCCGTCATGCCGGCAATTTTACTTTACCACCCGTTGAATTTACTTGGTTTGATTTAAAATCGAATCAATATAAAACCGTATCGTCTAAACCCATCCAGATTACTGTAAAAAAAGGCAATGGCGACAACAATCAAATTATTACCTCTACTTATTCGAAAGAAAATGTAAAATACCTTGGAAAAGATATTCATTTTATCAAGCAAAACATTAAGCATCTACAAAAGAAAAATAATTTTATCACTTCAAATACAAGATTTTATTTATGGTATATCATTAGTCTGCTAATATTTATTGTCATCATCGTTTTGCGACGAAAACAAATTAAAGAAAATGCTGATTTAGCAAAAACAAAAAATAAAAAAGCAATGAAAATAGCTAAAAAACGACTAAAAAATGCCGAACAATACCTAAAAACAGATGACCAAACTAAATTTTACGAAGAACTGGCAAAAGCACTTTGGTTACTCCTTGCCGATAAATTAAATATTCCTTTGGCAGAATTAACTAAAGAGTTAGCACAAAAAAAATTAGCAAATCTTAATATCGATAATAATTTTGTAAATAATTATTTTGAACTAATAGAAACAACAGAATATCAGCGTTTTGCTCCTGAGAGTAAAAATTCATCACTGAAAGACTTTTACATAAAAGCAATGGATAATATTGTAAAAATGAATACTAAATTAAAATAGACCTTATATGAAGTTACCATTAGCAATAAATAACACCAAATGAAGATGAATATAACATTATTAATAACTTAAAAATTTTAAATGTTGAATTTTTGCCGAAGGCATTCCTTTGGAGAATAAAAGATGTTGAATGAAAAATGTTGAATTTCAAATAAAAAAAGAAAATATAAATGTAGTTTAAAAGTTGAAAGTTAAAAGTTAAAAGTTTATGAAGTTAATCATTCGATATTTAGCTTATTAGTAAAAATTATTAGAATTTAGTAACTGTATGATAATTAGAAAATTAAAAATAAAAACAGATGAAACATTCGTAATTTGTAATTTGTAATTAAAAAATGTAAACAGATGAAATTCAAAATATTAACATCAATATTTTTTCTATTAACAGTCTCCTTATTTGGTGAAACCAATTCAGAAGAAATACTTTTGGATAGTGCCAATAATGCTTATATTAGTAAAGATTATAATAAAGCACTCTCATTTTATCAAGATATTTTGAAGACAGGAATGGAAGCCCCCGGCATTTATTACAATATTGGAAATAGCTACTTTAGGCTAAACCAAATTACTAATGCCATATATTATTATGAAAAAGCATTGACACTGGCTCCTAACGACAAAGATATTAAGTACAACTTAAATATTGCCAAACAATACACGACTGATAAAGTAAAAGAATTATCGCCTTTCTTTCTTAAAAAATACTATCAAAACATCATTTCTTTATTTTCAGCCAACCTATGGGCAAACATCAGTTTAATTAGTTTTATTGCAGTATTGGCTTTTGTATTGTTATTTCTATTTATTAGAAATATTCCACTCAAAAAACTATCTTTTTGGATTAGTGTTATTTTACTTATTTTATCAATTAGCAGCTTAATCTTTAGTTTCTCTCAAAAAAAGAAATTGAGTGCCCACCATTCAGCCATAGTCTTCTCTCCTACTGTCAATATCAAAAGCTCGCCAAACGAGCAAGGCACTGATTTGATGATTATTCATGAAGGCATTAAAGTAACAATTACGGATAGTCTTCAAGATTGGTATAATGTAGTTTTGCCCGATGGCAATGAAGGCTGGCTAAAGAAAGACGACATTAAAAAAATATAATTATGAATTTCAAATGGTAAATTATGAATTTTGAATTATGAATTTTGAATGGTTAATTGTGAGAAATTCAAAATAAAGCATCCTTCTTATAAACTAAGACAAGACAAAACTGCGTTTTGTTATCATAGGTATTCCACCTGAGGAGGGAGAAGTATCTCTTATACTAAACTAACCCGGCATTTACTGCCAATGTTGGAGTTATCTCCAACATTGAAAAACACTAATTTAGCCGCTTAGTAATTATGAAAAAAATCAATTTTGGTATAAATAATGTGACGAAACAAAATCCTTCCCTACTGAAGCCGGACACTTTTGTTAGCGGTATTATTAGTAGTTCAACATCTGCTTCAATACTTGTAAGTAGAGTTTGCTGATTTTATTCAAGCCGCACATAGGTCAATTTTTATTTTTGGTGTAAAATATTTTCTCAAAAAATAATTTTTCGAGCAGATTTTCGTGTTTCTATCGATTTCCAAAAAGAGCACAAAAAAACCAGGGGCTTTTTCTGCTATCTGTAGTAGTTTTTGCAAGTTCATG
>Ga0114934_10002703_pt1 | contig 11288 bp, 7 predicted proteins | sample 4SBtaG_2_FD_99695 | JGI IMG/M metagenome (GOLD analysis project Ga0114934, IMG submission 99695) | Deep subsurface microbial communities from Kolumbo volcano to uncover new lineages of life (NeLLi) - 4SBTROV10_white metaG | ecosystem: Environmental > Aquatic > Marine > Volcanic ...
ATAACGAAACGACAAAACCTGCAAGATCACCGACAAGCTTTCAATGACAAAAACGCCACCAATGATGATCAAGAGCAATTCCTTTTTTGTAAGAATTGCCAGCGTTCCCAACGCACTTCCCAGTGATAGAGAACCGGTATCGCCCATAAAAACTTCAGCCGGATTCGTATTGTACCAGAGAAACCCAAGCGCTGCCCCAATGGCAGAAGCACAAAAGATTGTGAGTTCCCCCGCTCCTGGTAGATAGGTAATGTTCAAATAACTCGAAAAATCCACGCGACCGCTGACGTAACTGATCAGCGCCCAAGCCATGACGGCAATCCCAACCAAACCAATTGCCAGCCCGTCCAGTCCGTCCGTTAAATTGACGGAATTCGACGTCCCTGCGATCACAAAGATAACCATTGGTACGTAGAGCCAGCCAAAGTCCAGCATGTGATTCTTAAAAAACGGCAAAAAAGTTTTCGTACTTACCCCGGCAAAAACGGATGATTTTAGCACAATAATTCCAATGATGGTGCCCAGAATAAACTGCCCTGCAAGTTTGTAGCGCCCTATCAATCCCTTGGGTTTTTTTTTGATTACCTTGAGATAATCATCCAGGAATCCGATGCCCCCCATCCACAATGTTGCCAGCACAATGAGCTGTGTGAAAATATTGTCGAGACGGGCAAAAAGCAAGGTTGGTACCAGAACAGCAATCAGAATAATAATGCCCCCCATTGTAGGAGTACCTTTTTTCTTTTGATGCCATTTTGGCCCCTCCGCTCGAATTTCCTCCCCGATCTGATGCCGATGCAGCTTGCGGATAATCCAGGGGCCCACCAAAAAGCTAATCAGAAGAGCCGTAACCGCTGCAAGTGCCGAACGAAATGTAATATATTTAAATAAATTAAATCCAAAATAGAACGATTTCAACGGATACAAAAGGTGATAAAGCATGCGCCCATCCTTATTTCAGGGATGAATGGTTTGCGTAGTGATCCTTCAAGAATTGAACGATCGTTTCCATTTCCATTCCCCTTGAACCCTTAACCAACACCAGATCACCACCCCTCAGGTACGCCAACAGAAAATTTTCCAAATCCTCTTTTTCTTCAAAATGAAAAGCATGAATCAAGCCCTTTTCCAGAGCTGTCTTGTGAATCGCACGTGCCTCCTTGCCAAACGTCAGCAGAAAATCAATTCCCATTTCAGCAGCAATTTCCCCAACCAAACAATGCTGCTCCTCACTTTTCTCTCCCAATTCCAACATATCCGCCAGTACGGCAAAAGACCGTCCCCCGCGCTGGTGCCGAATGTGCGCCAATGTCTTGAGCCCGATTTCCATCGAATTCAAATTGGCGTTGTAGGTATCGTTGAGAACAAGAATATCTTTCAGATTCAGAAGCTCCATGCGTTTTTCAACACCAGAAAATGATTCCAGCGCACTCCTAATCTGCTGGATTGAGAGTCCCGCGTACAAACCCACGGCCGTAGCAGCAAGTGCGTTTGAAACCTGGTGAATTCCCACCACACGCAAATGAATTGTTTCGCCGTTTACACGAAAAACCGCTCGTCCGCCCCCGTCCACCGACATGAGTTCTCCCTTTATATCTGCTTCTTTAGCCAAACCAAAGGAAATCTTCCGAGGCAATGCGCCGGCAATTTTTCGAACCAAGGGATCATCCCGATTCACAAAACCCAGCCCCTGCTTCTGAAGCAGGTGAGCAAACAATTCCCCCTTGGCACGAGCCACATCTTCAACACTACCAAAATATTCTAGATGGGCGCCTCCCACGTTTGTTAGCAACCCCAAATCGGGATCAGCAATTTCGCACAGGCGAGCAATTTCACCAAAATGATTGGCACCCATCTCGACCACTGCAAACTCCGTCCGGGGATCAATGTCAAAGAGCGTCAGAGGCAGACCAATGTGGTTGTTCAAATTTCCCGGGTTTTTGATCACCCGGTATTTTTCTTTCAACACTGCCGCTGTCATTTCCTTGGTTGTGGTCTTTCCATTTGAACCGCTAATTGCCAATACCGGAATGCTGAATTTTTTCCGATAGAAAGCGCTCACATTTTGAAGCGCTTGCAGCGTATCCTGAACTACAATCAATTGTCCGTCCGGCAGAGCCTTCTGCCGATCAAACCACTTCCGATCCACGACTGCGGTTGTTCCGGGTATTTGAAATACGGCTTCCAGAAAATTGTGAGCATCATGGCGCTCTCCCCTCAAGGCAAAAAACAGATCGCCCGGCTTTACCTTTCGTGAATCAATAATAACATTGTGAATGAACTTCTCTTTTGCTTTTTCAGAAATATGAACAGGCTTCCCTTGGGTTGCCTGCTGGACATCTCGCAACGTTAAATCTATTTTATTCTTCATGAAAATGTTTTCTTATTGTTTACTGGGCGTTGTTTTAAACCCACACAAGGGATTCCATCCCTGCAAAAAAATAAAATCCTCGCCTTTAACATCATTAAACAGTTTAAATTTAAAGATGTTCAACCTTAGTTCACACGCGCTTGGCACATAATTTTACAAATTTTCTTTTTCGCTTTCACAACAGATTGCCCGATCACAAAACCCGTTCCTTCAATTCTTACATCGTAACCCTGAGAGACCAACTTCGCTACCGCTTGCCTGAGACTCAACCCCCGAACATCCGGAACCCTTTCCTTGCCGGCAGATAGGGCTTTTTGATTTTCCAGTGTTACCGCAATCGTCGAACCGGATTTTAACAAATATCCTGGGGCTGGATTTTGCCGAATAACAAAATTCCCATGAGTTACCGCGGCAATTTTTAATCCGGCTTTCCCCAGTATGGCCTTTGCCTTTGAATAGGCCATAAATTGCACATCCGGGACTGAAATCAATCCCGGTTTCTTTTGATTCCTGAATCTGGCGAGGGGCCTATTCGGCAAATCCCTATCCACAGAATTCACAATTCGCTGCATGATTTTTCGGAAAATCGGAGCGGCCGCTTCGCCGCCGTAATATTTTACCCGGGATTCATTGATCACCACCGCACAGACAATCTGCGGATCATCTGCAGGAATGTATCCCACAAATGAAGCCACATAACGTTTCCGGGAATAATTGTGGTGTACCGGATCGTACTTTTTTGCGGTTCCTGTTTTTCCGGCGACTTCCACATTTTTCAGTGCGGCGCGCTTACCGGTACCCACGTTTACAACTCCCTTAAAAATGGACGTAAGCAGACGGGCTGTCCGAATAGATAGAACTTTGCGAATGGTATCGGGTTCAATTTCCTTAATAATTTCTCCATCCGGACTGAGCACCCTTTTCACAATGTGAGGCCGCAACAAGTAGCCGCCATTTGCCACTGCTGCATACGCATTCGCCAATTGAAGTGTTGTAATGGATACACCATAGCCAATGGGAATGCGTGTTGCGTCCGATTTGCTCCAAAAGTTGGCATTTCTCAATCGACCACTGGCTTCACCCGGCAAATCAATACCTGTTCGATTCCCGAAACCGAATGCCCTGGCCATGTCAAAAACACGTTTCTTACCAATCTTCCGGGCAATTTTAGCAACGCCAATGTTGCTGGAATGTTCAATAACTTCCTTAAAGGTCAGATTGCCGAAAGATTTGTGATCGTGAATAGGCACTCCAGCAATTTTGTAGTTTCCATTCTCACAAAATATCTTGTCGTTCAAATTATAAATATGGCTTTTAAGGGCAGCCGCAGCTGTAACCAGCTTGAAGGTTGAACCCGGCTCGTAGACATCCGTAATTACGCGATTTTTATAGCGGCTAACATCGTAATCCCGATATTTATTCGGATCAAATCCGGGATAGGTCACCATAGCCAGTACCTCCCCGGTTTTGGGATCCAACATGACAATCGTCCCGCTCCGCGCCTTATTTTCAATCACCCCCCGCTGCAATTCTTCCTCTGCAATCATCTGGTAATTCATGTTCAGTGAAAGTACCAGCGTTTCTCCCTGTGTGGCTGGTTTTTCAGGGAGATTGAGTACCGGAGAAAGGTTTCTAATTCCATCCATTCGAAAATATTTCCAGCCGTCCTCCCCATGCAAGATGGCATTGTAATTACCTTCAATGCCATTCATCCCACGATTATCCACATTCGTAAATCCGATAACTGCCGCCCCTGCCTGTTTAAACGGATAAATTCTCCTGTTCTCGCGGATGGTCTGGAACCCGGGCTCTTCTTTCCTGCCGGGCAATTTCCAATTTTCGATTTCTTCCTTTTGAATATCTCTTGCAAGATAGACAAAACCTCGCTTCGGACGGAGCTTTCTCAAAATGGTTCGAGGGGATTGGTGGGTCGCACGAGCAAAGAACGTAGCCAATTTTTCGCGATCCTTGATTTTTGATAGGTCCACACCGAGGGAATAGCGATAAACGTTGTCGGCCAAAATGGACATCTTTCGATCAAGAATCAGCCCCCTTTCTCCCTTAAGTATGAGTTTTACACGGGATTTATTCTTTCGAATCTCACTGTATTTTGCGCTGGAAATGACCTGAATGGTGAAAAAACGGAACAAAAGGATTGCATAAGCGAAAACCGCCAGTCCAATCCAAACAAAGATAATTTTTCGGGATTTTCTTGTCTGTTCCATTTTTTATAATGCCAGCTTAATATCTCAAGTAATGTGAAAAAATATTTCATTCATGAAAACTTTCAATCGACATAACAGGCGCACCGGCACGTTCTTTTATTTCAAAAGTAACTGCGCAATTTTCTCTGGAACCTTTTGTTGCGCATGTTTTCCGCGGGAGTTCTTTGTTGCCAATGTTCCGTTTGCCTTCTCAAAGGCGGGAGAATATCCTAAAAGAATCGGCTCGTGTTCGGGATCGCTGAGACCGAGCCGTTCCCGGGCAATTCGCTCAATCCAACCGGCACTGGTCAATTGGGTAATTTTAGCGCTCAATTGCCTGTTTTCATCCTGCATATTCGCAATCACTCGTTTATTTTTTTGAATGTTTTTCAGCGTGATCTTGATGTTTTCCTTTTGCCACAGGTGTGCCAAAAACAGGGCAGTTATGAGAGCTACGATCCGCGTAATTTTCCAGGAAAGATGGCTTTTCGTTACCTTCCGCCTGGATGGGTGGCGTTTCTTGGAGCGTATTGCCATTCCACAATCTCGCTTTATTTAAAGTTTTTCTGCTACCCGCAGCTTAGCACTCCGGGATCGTGGATTTTGCATTTTTTCTTCGGGAGAAGCTTCAATCGGCTTTCGCGTTAAAATCTTGAGTGTCGGCTCCTCCTCACATGGGCAAATCGGAAACCCGGGAGGACACTCGCACGGTTGAACCATCTTTTTGAAAAAATGCTTGATTAGACGATCTTCCAATGAGTGATATGAAATAACCACCAACCTCCCACGCGGATTCAGACTTCCAACGGCTTGAGATAGAGCATTTTCCAGATGAACCAGTTCCTGATTGACTTCAATGCGAATGGACTGGAATATCCGGGACAGCACCTTATTCCGATGAACAGGCGAAACCACCCGGCTCACTATTTTAGCCAGCATATCCGTGGTTTGAATGGCTTCTTCTCCCCTTGCCCTTACAATAGCCATCGCAATTCGCCCTGCCTGGCGTTCTTCTCCGTACGCTTTAAAAATCCGTTTCAGGTCGTCATACGAATAGGTGTTCACCACGTCAAATGCCGTTAGTCTTTCGGAAGCATCCATTCGCATATCGAGAGGGCCGGGATTCAAATAACTGAACCCCCGCTTGCCTGCATCCAACTGAAACGAGGAAACTCCCAGGTCCAGGAGAATCCCATCGACACCCGGAATTCCGCTTTCCCGAAGAATCGCTTCCAATTCATCATAATTACCCTGACGCAAAAGAAGCTGCCTCTCAAAACGGCTCAGGCGATTTCGTGAATAGGCAATTGCGTCCGCATCCCGATCAATGCCTACGAGTTTTGCATCGGAAGACAAACGCTCCAAAATTCCTTCGGCATGGCCTCCGCCGCCAAGTGTTCCATCTACGTAAATTCCGGACAGATCGGTTATCAGAAAATTCAAAACTTGCTTCAGCAACACAGGGACATGATAATCGGAGGCATAAGTGATTGATTTTTCGGACAACTGATAATACCCCTTTCCCGCAGATTGTCCATTTAGCTGAATATCAAAAAGCATCCCGGTACTAACATTAACAAACCTTTCCGGCGCCATTCTCTTTGAATACTGAACCCCAGCCAGCGCAAAGTCAGATAGACTCAGATGGTTCCACAGTGGATGGTGACTATCCCACCCCTTTGCATGCTTCCGTAATGCCAATAATTCTGTTGTGGTCATAATTTCCAAATTTAATCTTGATTTTTTATCTAAAATTCAATAATTTAAGTTGCATCAAGATTTTTACTGATGTAAGACTGATAGGTTTGAGGGTTCCAGAACTCCATTTTGTCAACCGTACCAAGGATTAAAATTTCTTTCTGGATTCCCGCTTTTTTCATTAAATGTGCGGGCAGGTAAATCCTCCCCTGTTTGTCTATTTTTACAACATCAAAATTCATTGCCATTTGGCGAATTCGCAAGCGAATCTGCGGATCGTCGTAATTTTTCAGGCGATTTCGCTCGATTATTTTTTCCCATTCGTCAAGGGGATAACCGTAAAAGCTCTTGTCATGTCCTAATGTAAGAAATAACTTATCGCGGATTTTTTGATCAATGGCATTTCGAAAAATAGCGGGAACACTCAGACGCCCTTTGTCGTCAACAGTGGTTGTCGCATTTCCAAAAAGATAGGACATTCCGCTATTTTCTCCCTATGCTTTCCTATTTACACCTTTTTACTCCTATGGATCAATTATAATACTTTTTGGCGACTTTGTCAAGAGAAAAATCTAAATATTACCAAAATTTCACAATTCAAACAATAACCTTTTGTTATTTAAATAGATAGGACACAAAAAGACGTTCTATTGAAAGGGAAACGGATGTCACAAAAAGGAGACAATTCGGTGGGATTTCCATCCTCAGTTGGGCAAGGATTTTCCTATTTCTTCCCCAGCCTTTTAAGGCCAGGAGTTCCGACACTCCTGAGGTGCCGGGGACTTACAGAAAATTTCAGTTACCTTTTGAAATAATGAAATAGCTAAGCCAAATTTCAGCTGTTTTATTTCGGCAAAAACGCATCTTTTAATTGCACCAGAGTCCGAACCCCTTGATTCTCCAATCGCCGCAGCAGGCGAATGAAAATTTGGCTGAGTGCAAAAGCGTCGCTGCGGGCGCGATGGTGCTGCGAAAGATCAACGCCAAAATAGACCGCTACTTGCTGAAGATTGTAGGCATCCAAACCGGGCAGCCATTTTCTGAAAAGAGGCAGGGTGTCAATTACGGGAGCAGCGAGGCCAAAATGGGAAAACCGACTCCATTCAAGATTCAAAACACGGATATCGAAGCGGGCGTTGTGAGCCAATAGCACGGCGTTGTCTACAAAATTCGCAAATTCCTTCAGAACAGCAGAGGCATTCGGTGCCTGTTCCAGGGCTTCCCCTGCAAATCGGGACGGCTCAAACCAGCCGGGTGAAAGGGGTCGGCCGGGATTAACAAGAGAGTAAAATTCATCCTGTACGGCATCATCTCGTATCTTAAATGCGGCCAATTCCACAATTTTCGAGGATTTCCCACGGCCGATAATTTCAACATCGAGCGCGACAAACGTTGTTTCAGCGATGGGTACATTCAAAACCATATTCCAGAGGTTCAAAAACCAGCGATCATTGATTTTCCTGAAACGGCTATCTTCCTTAAAAAGCGCTCTGAGTAAATTTTCTGCCAACGCTTCGGTTACATTCTCCATCTCAAATAACCGGCGCGCAAGTGAAAGCGAGGTTATACCATTGGGATTTTCTTTAAGAAGTTTTACGGCTTCCTGAACCAACACGGATTTGGCAAACAAATTCTTGGTCATATTTTTTACTCGTTTCAAGGCTGTTAGAGGAAAAAATCGTCAAAAAGTTCCCCATTTCCAAACGCTCTTTATTCAGATCTTGTGCTCTTCGTAAGAGCTGTTGTCAGAATAGATTCAAATGGTGTTCTTATTGCCACATTTTCTCCAAGGCCTTCTGCCGCGGGGAAAATATTTCGAGTCAGCCTCACATTCAGTATATTTTGGCGCACCGTAAATTTATTATTTCCAAGCCAATTCGAGTCGCACAGGGATAGAAAGCTATTATCATGCATGTTCCTGTTTTCTACACAAAAAACCGGTAACTGATTTTTGCCGGATTGCTGGCAGCTCTTATTCCGGTAGAATTTTTCCCCATTTTTTTTGAAGATCCGATTTTTTCGAGAGAGTTAAATGACGGGGGAAGCGACTGGGATTCAAGCCTTTTAGACCCATCCCCTCGCTCTCCGCCAAGAGAGAGGAGGATCCTATCACCCGACGCTGATTTAAATACCGATTAGGGTGTGAGTATCAAAAGCAAAAAATAAAAAATACGCTACAGAAAAAAATGGCCGTATGATTGTGGTGATCACACATTCATCCTCAGCATCATTCTCCGTTCAGCCTCTACGTGCTTTTCAAACCAGGCGGCAATACCCTCGTCTTTCGAAAAGAGAATAATCTGATTTTTCTCCGACAATTGCTTTAAAAAACTTAACATATTTTCCAACCGCTGGCGATCAAAATGCACAAAGGGATCGTCCAAAATGAGTGGCAGAGGCTCGGCATTTTCGCTTAGCAATCTCGCAATTCCCACCCGGAGCAGCAAATAAATCTGTTCCTGAGTACCAAGGCTGAGTTTTTCGGATGGCTGGACGTCGCCGGTTTCCGGCACAACAAGACTCACCGTAAAGGTTTCCGGGTCAATACGCACCTCGCGGTACCGCTCTCCTGTGACGGCGCGAATTCCCTCTCCAACACTCTGATTAAGCATCGGGGCCAGATCCCGATGGTAGCTTTCCATGACCTCCCGCAAGGTACTTCGAGCTTTCTCCAAAGCCTGTCGCACATTCAGAAGCTGCCGAACCTCGCGATCGGCCTGGGCCAATTCTTCTTCAATTTCCGCTTGCGGTCGATGAGACGTCAGTACTGTTTGCATCGTGGCTTCCAGACGCCCGATCTGCTTTTCAAATTCCTGCCTCTTTTTATCCAGCATTTCGTACTCCCGAAGGAGCCTCTGGGACGACCAATTGGAAGAGATTCCCTTCAATTCCGGATGATGCGCCACCAGTGTGTCCCGCTTCTGCTGCCATTGCCGGCGCTGTTGTCGCAATTCGGATTCCGATTTACCGGCAAAAAGTCCATCTAACTCCGATTGTAATTTCTCGGCTTCCCGCTGCAACCGATCGCTTTCCTTTCGCTTTTCGAGCAGACCCTTAAATTCTTGGAGCGCTTTCTCAAGGTCCTTCTCGTGGATTCCCGCTTCTTGCAACCGTTCCAGAAGGGATTCGTTGGTCAATTCCAGGCGATCCTGAACGCGCACGAGGTCTTTCCGAGCATCTTCCAAAAGTCTCTTTTCCCGATCGAATCGTTCCTTTAATCCAAAATAGGATTTAAATTGTTTGCCAATCGCCTGCAATTCCTCTTCCGAGAGAGATTGCACCCCGATCGACCCAAGATATTTCAACAGTTGAAATTCCACCGAATCCAATTCCTCCCGTGCCCGCCGGCGAGCGTCCGTTTTCCGGGACAAGCTCTCAAACTGAAGCCGTTTCTCCAGCAAATCTCTGAAATTCTCCACGCCCAGATTATTCAATTGGGATCGGTAACCGGATTCGACTTCATTTTTTTGATCCCTTAACTTACGTAGATCGGACGTTAGCCGGTCCAGATTTTCCTGGTGGCGCTTTTGCTTCTGAAAATAGATGAAAAAAACGGCAGCCGTGGCAATCGCCAGCGCCCCACCTGCAGCCGCTCCCGATGATGAACGACCCAGTAGCAGCGACAGAAGCCCCCCCAAAACGGCCACAAATCCAAGGCCGGAGAGCCCCCATTGAATGGTTTTCGTAAGGGGTGCTTTCTTCATCAGATTCGTTTGCTCCCACTCCAAATTCTGAATATCCTTCTCCAAACGCTCCAGGTCCTCTTCCTTCTGACGAAGGTTTTGGGAATCCTCCGGACTTAATTGGTAAATTTGTTGGAGACGTTCAACATTCAGATTTTGGGACTTCAGCCGTTTCACTTCCGCTTCGTATTCCTGCTGTGCATTTCCGAACGTTCGGTTGGCCACTTCCCAGCGCGCCTGAAGCGCAGCAAACTCGTCATACGAAAGAAATCCTGCCAGCTTTTCCATGGACGAATATTCTGACATCGCTTCATGAAGGCCCTCAACAACGGTTTGTTGTTCAGTTATTTTCTGCCGGATTTCCTCGATTTGCTCTTTTTGATTTTCAAGCGTTTGAAATTTTCGGACAATTCCATCCCGAAGAGCGTCAGAAATTTGCTCCGCTCCCTTTAGTTCGGCCGCTTTTTGCTGAATGGATTTCACCTTCGCCCGAATGTCTTCCGAACGCTTCAAGTTGCGGTCAAGCTCAAAAATCTTTTTGTAGAGGATCAAATACTGGTACTGTAGTAATTTTGTTCGATCTTTCTGAAGCGTCCGCTCCATTTCCTGCTTTTGCAAAACGGCTTCCCGAAGGGATTCCCGGGCTCGGAGCAGCGCTTCCCGCTCTTCCCGAATTTTCTTCAGTCGTTGCTGAGCCACCGGAAGGCGCTTAATTCGGGCACGATCGCTTCCGACCCGGGCAATCTGCCCTTCCAAAAAGGCGATCACCTCTTCCGCAGACGCACGGGTTGTCCCTGAATCCAGAAGGCTGACAATTTCGTTCACCAATCCCGATTTATTTTGAAGAGATTTCACCTCCGCCTGACGGACAAAAACGGTGGATTCAAAGATTTCACGGCTTAAACCGGTGTGTTCACGGGCAAATGAAATGTTTCCGTGGCGGCGAATTTTAAACTGCTTGGTGAGGTCTTTCCCGGTCAGCGCGTCCAGCACTTTTGTGGGAACATCATCATCGGCAAAATTACGCAAAATTTGAAATTGCTGGCCGTTTTCCAACGAGTAGATCAATTGGAGCGCGTACGCTGCACGTGCCCAGGGTTTGAAACGCAGGTGTTCCTGCTTTTCAAGCGTACCGGCCCGATCCCCCTGATAAAATCCGTAAAGTGCTGCGAGAAGCGCCTGCTGAAGGGTCGATTTTCCGGCTTCATTGGGACCCCACACCAGATTGAGCTGCGGCGAAAAATCGATTTTCAGTGACTCTAATTTTCCAAATCCCTGAACGGCTAAGTGAATGAATTTCATTGAATGATCCGTTTAAACGTGAGAAAAAAA
>Ga0114934_10002704_pt1 | contig 11288 bp, 12 predicted proteins | sample 4SBtaG_2_FD_99695 | JGI IMG/M metagenome (GOLD analysis project Ga0114934, IMG submission 99695) | Deep subsurface microbial communities from Kolumbo volcano to uncover new lineages of life (NeLLi) - 4SBTROV10_white metaG | ecosystem: Environmental > Aquatic > Marine > Volcanic ...
AACTTCTGACTCTTTTTTAATATCATAGCTGGCGTTAAAGATTTGGGCTATACGAGCCGCAGGGGTTATTTGAATTATATTAGACCCCTTTGGAAAGCGATTTACGAACTCTTTAGTAGATAAAATCACCTCGGGCATCTTAGCAATTCCCTTAGGTATACCATCTCCAACTAATATATACTTGAAATCAAACTCCTGAGCAGCTATAACAAAAGAAGTATCAAGTTGGGAAGTATGTAAAAATAAAAGGTCCGCTCCTCCCTCATCAAATATATCCAGCAAGGGCTTTTGTTGAACGTTCCATAGAAGGGGAGTTAATGACGCTCTTTCCTTAATGCTTTCTAGGCACTGTGCCACATCATGCAAAATAGGTACTTCAATATTGGGGATAAGGATTTTCATAATAAAATTTCTCTAGCTTTTTGAATGTCTTTAGAACTGTCAATGTCTATAATTTTTATTTTATCATTATGTATACACTTAAACTGGCCGCCTTTATCTACTATTTGATTTATAATTTCAAAACCAAACTTGGTGCTGTTTTTATCATCCCAACACATTTGTTTTAACAAATCCAACTCTTTATTTTTAAAAAAGGCTATCTGTCCCCATTTAGAAGGGAGGTCGTACATCAAATTGGTAAGTATGTGATGACGATCCATTACACATCCCACTTCTTCTTCGCCCATTCCTTGGTCGGTAACTACAATACACGATTGATTTAGAGAGATATTCTTAATGGCTTCAGAATTAAATACTAAATCTCCATAAACTACAATAACACGAGAGCTATGGCCCGCTACTCTCAACCCCATTCCAATGCTTCGCACTACATTAGTTTGTGCGTATCTTTCGTTTTCTATTTTTAAAATGTAATCAGGAGTTTCATTCATTAATCTTTCTGCTTTGAAACCACATACTAACACAATGTTAACATCAGGAATGTATGTTTGAAGTAAACTAATCTGATTTTTTATAATAGTAGAATTGCCTATCTTAATTAAAGACTTAGGCCCATAAGATTTCATACGACGACCAATTCCTGCGGCAGGTATAATTACAGTAAGCTGGTCTGAACTCATTAACTACCTTCTTCCCGCATAGATATTAAAGGGGAAGCAATATGAAAAATAGTATATATTTTTTTTAAAGCTTGTAATTGATCTTGCAAGGGCTCTTTTTGATTTGCAAAGTTTATATCCTTTAAGACATCCTCTTTTACAAAAAACGGGATGTTTTTGGCGGCTTGAGGATGATTGTATTGATGATGTTGAAATAGTTTACGACTATGTAGAGTATCACACACCACTACCTTAATATCTTCATGTTTTTGAAAAAAATTAGCTATGTGTTGGATGCTGTAATCATAAGTATACTTACATTGCCCTCCCATAAATCCATATAAATCAAATCGAGACTGTGACCATTCAGGAAGTTGTGGGTTTTTTATTACTTCGTTGTAAAAATCAGCATCGGACTGTTTCTTTAACGACTGTATGTTATATCGAGAGAATATATTACTATATTCCTGTTGAGGTAATTCTGGAGTTTCAGAATGTCCTATTGCGACTAAGATACTCGGAGACTGGAGCATATTTCTTCAACCTTTTTAATTAAATGAGGAGCATCGTCGTAATGAACTATCTTATCCTCTAGAGGAATGGTAAAAGAATTGCCGTTATATTTTGCATGAGCTGCTTTTAGAACGGTTTTTCCTACGCCGTTATCATTAGGTTTTAACACCGTAAAGCTTTTCATATCGTCGTGTAACGATTTATGAATCTCTTCTGACATTTTAGCGGGTATGGGGTGAGTGCAGTCCAATACTATGTAAAACATATACTTCATTTTTTTAGTATTATCATAAGCCAAATCTATAATATCGTTATCGATCTGATCTATAGCCTGAATAGCTTGTATTCTCCAATGATCAAACTTATAATTTTGACATATTTTCATTAACTCTCCGGTCATTACACTTTCAGTATGAGACCTGTCAATGATCGTTAAAATTTTAGGTTTAATTTTTTGGTCTTCTAATTCTGAAAGTCTACTTTTTACATCTTCTAAACTATTTTCAGTTCTAAAAAATAGAAGAGCATGGTAGGGGATATTTAATTCCCTCTCTACCTTAGCTAGTATGTCATCGCTATCTTCTGAACCATAAGATTTTTGAGCCCATTCTTTATTTCGGTAGTAAACACAAACCTTGCTATCTATAATAAACGAAGTAATACCGTTTTCTTTATTTTCAAAAGCTATGATCGGTATATCATTTTGATTAAATTTTTCTAGTCGATTGGCAGAACATCCATTTTGAACATCCCCGTCATATGTAGCAAAAACACAATTAATACACGCTGTCGAACTCATGCTAATTTGTATGTCAGCGTCTGATTCTACTTCTTTTTTTTCACTCATGGACGATTGGCCTTAACATAAAAAGAAAGATCTTGAATATTGGCAATTTCTATGGCATATCCCTTCTGTTCAAAAAGGGTTTTAATGTCTAGCACAGTATATTGCTTCAGTCTGCCTCCAGTTAAAGCAGAAAAAGTATTTATATCAATTGTCCCCCAATATAGCGCGCTCGAAACTTCCATAGCATCGGGTGCAGTAACGGAAACACTTCCACCATGTCTAATTTTTCCTAATACCTCTTCGATCTGTTCGTCGGTAAGATAATTTAATATATGGTTTAGTATTAAGTTCCTACATCCTCGGGAGGGGATGCTTTTTATATCCTGTATCAATATATTGTTATGATTTTCAATAGAAGGAGCATCACTAGTGGCTACTAAATTTACATTCATTAGAATGCCTTTATCTATGAGGGGTGTAAAAGTTAGATTTCAAAAATGAAAAAGCAGAGGACCATTTATTAACAAATTTTTCAATAGAATGATCGTTTAATATTTTCTTGCGCGCATTTTGACTAATTTCCACCCTTAAATTTTGAGATTCTTCGAGATGTTTTATAGTAGGTCCAATATCATCTAGATTGTTAATCAATATACCTGTTTGTTCATGATCAATAAAGCTTTCAGTGTCAGGGTTTCTCATAGCAATTACGACATTTTCGGACGCCATAGCTTCCAGCAACTTTACAGTTACCGTTTGATTGGTATTAATAAAATAACGACTTCGATTTAAGGCTTTAGGTTGGGACTGGTCATGATCAGTAGCAATTATAGAATACTCTTTTAGCCGTCTTGCAACTTCAGCTCCTAACTGGGCGGATATGTTATTATCTAAAGCTATTATGGGTTCGTTTTCAGGAACGCTATGAAAAATATCTGTATCTATTCCCATGGGTATAACAATAGAAACACTATCCTTATTCCATGAATTTTGGATGTGGTTACTATTACAAATTCTTAGATCGGGATGTCGATAGAGAAGAGAAATGTTTGCAGCGTGAATGCCTTCCAGTAAATGTTGAGGTCTAATGAGATTTTCCGAACACATGTCCACTAAAATGATGGGAATGTGGAATCGATGGGCTAAAGACTGGGCTTCACGGTATTGTTCGGCTCGATCATAGCATATAATACAGTCCAAGGGCTTGGAATGAAGACTTAAAACACTCAAATTATCAGGAACTTGTTCTATTAAAACATTCCATGGATGATCAGGTAAAATATAAAAATTATGTGGTGTTTTACACAAAAGACCTAAATATTTTTCATTATTTCTACACATACTTAATACATTGAACTTACCATCCGTATCATTAATTCTATAAACAGATCTTAAAACATTATTAACAGGTATCATTGAGAGTCCTCTTCAACATTCAAACAGGCTGTTTCAAAATCACTACGCAATTTAGCATTAGCTGCTATTTTTTTGTCTCTTTCAAACTTATTAATGTAAACGTCTTTCATAACCTTTTGAAGGGACTTAATAATGGGCTTATGCCATAATTCTCCCGCTGTAAAGCGATAGGGAACAGGACGCTGAAGTGTTAAGCATAGCTCTTCGTAAGAGTCTACCCCCCATAAGTTTTCTTCTCCCCACCACTCATAGGATGCGTTCCCCTTATTTACAATAGGAGTGCTCTGATACATAGCGGCTTCAAGAACGATAGAATTAGTAGCTATCGAATAGTGTGGGGATACCATACAGTTACCGTCGCAGTGTAACGCTACACGCTCCCCCACATGCATTCCTCCACCTTGACCTCCCACAACCTTAAATAGCGGTCGCTCGTTACTATTTCTAAAGTTACCTACAGCAGCTTGGCATTGACCCACTATATTTTCTAAGTCGTTCTGGTTGCCAGCTACTTCAGAAGCGCACAATAAAGCTACAGCGTCTTTATGAGTAAAAGAGGTCATGTAAGCTAAGAAAGTCTCTTTAAACCCACTCTTCTCTTCTAGCAAATTTCCAATATAATAAAAAATAAACCTATCTTTTAAGTCTGGATCACCAGCTATTAGAGAACCTCCAGCTTGGGCAGGCAAGTTAGTAATGTCCAGAAGGGGTGGAATTGCTCTAACTTTAATATTAGGATTATAATTTTGAATAGTATTATAAACAGCTGTTTCTAGTTGGGGACTATCTACCCAAATTTCATCCATGAGAAGCTCTTTAGTTAAATGACCTCTAGCAATCTCATGAGGAAGAGTTTCTGTATTAAATATTCCAATACGTTTTTTTACATTTCCATCGTAAACTACATGGGGCTGCAATGTAAATTGAATAAGAATATCGTACTCATCGTTAGTAACAAACTCTGCTTTTTCCATATACGCATTATAGACTAAATTTTCAGTGAGAAAAAGAGGTCTTGCAGTAACTGAGTGGTCAGTCTTTTGTAGAGCTTGTAAAATAGCTCGACTTTTCCTTCCCCATTCATCTTCTTGTCTATATGGTCCTACAAAAAGTATGTTCATTGCTTAGCTCCTTGAAGTTGGTGAGCTTCGAGAACGAACGGGTCAGAAAGGGCAATCTTGTTGCCTCTTGCGTATTCGATCTGATTTTTGTTAGCGGCTCGGGCTTGATAAGCTTTAAATATTTTATCTTTATCTATAGGTTCTAGCACTCCCTGTCCTATGTCTGCTCCGAATTGAAAATCTCGATAGAGCTTAGTTCCCTCTTGCTGATGAAGTTTTTCTGGAGCATGTAGAACCTCATTAAACAACCACTTTATGAAGTCTTCATTGGACATATTTTCAGGGATACCTTCTGGAACATTATGCATAACAGGAGGAACTTCCCATTGTCCCTGTAAACCAACGGGAGTATAGGCATCAATATAGTTTTCCCACACCTTAGCCGTTTTATCCCAATTATACCGTTCCAAAGTTGCCTTCCGAACACTTATCGACTCTTGCATTCTTTCTGTAGGACTTCTACTAAAAAAGTTCGTAAGAGTAGATGCTAAAATATCATTGTCGGGATAGGCTCTTTCTGCATTGGTTTCAATTTCTCTAAAAAATGTTTTTACAGGAATAGGATAACCCTTAGTAAATCTAAGAACATCATGCATAGCGCTATAGTCCGTGGCTGCTACGGGGACACCGCAAGCTGCCGCTTCTACCTGTGGCATTCCAAAACCTTCGCAGATAGCATATTGAACATAAATGTCAAACAAGTTGTAAATCTTGGCTAAATCTGGTACTGAAATTCCATAGCTTACAGTTGGACACACAGCAGAAACCTGATTGCAGAATTTACATTTTGTTAAGGCATCTTTAAAAAGAGAGGGGAAAAACTGGCGGCAATTTTTACAGATATATGTCATCATAACCTTGCCACCTAAGTTATTTTGCATTATACCATCAGGAATATCCCACCCGCTTTTTTCTGGATAGCTAGTATGTAAATATAAAAAACTTTTAGACGCTATAGAGGGAGGTGCTTGGTCTAAGAAAAGACGAAAGCTTTTCATTAGCTCAAAAAACAGCTTTCTTTTTTGATTACGCATAACTGTTCCAACAATAAAACAGTCGGGATCTATTCCCATTTCTGCTCTTAATTTTTGCTTAGGAAATGGTTTATAAATGTCAGGATCAATCCCCGGAGAGGCGCATCCCACAAAGTTTACTCTTTCTTTTCCCTGTTCCTCTAGAACTTTTCCTCCAAACTCTGAATATGCCAGCAGAGCGTCACATTTGGAAAATGTATCTACCCATTCTTGACGTTGAGGAGAAGAATCGACCGTAGGCATCCATATCCAATGAAAATATGGTCGGGTAGCGGCATTTTCAATCCAATTATCCATCCAAGGATCTCTATAACACAATACTATGTCAGGGCGAAAGTCTAAACATACTTTATCAAATCTCCACGAACCAAATTGGTGCGTTCCATTGCTGTTATATACGTTGGATTCTTCCTGATTGTTATCTGCTGGCAAGTTTCCATATACTAACCATGGAACATCCTTTCCGGTATCAGTTTTTCCATAAGAAGCAAATTCTGCCAATTCATATTTATCAGTTTTGTGTAGTCGGGTTATCAGTTCTTTAGCGTAGGTTCCAAAGCCTGAATTCAAATAATGAGCTTCACTCATTAATAAAACTCTTTTTTTACTCATCGTTAGTATCTCTTATTTTGCTAATAGCGTTTTGAAATATTTTTTTAATATGGGAACGATGGCAGCTAAGCTTAGAAGAAATTTCTTTAAAGTTATATCCTTCTAAACGGAGCTGAATAACCTGTGACTCAGCTTTATTTAACGAGCTTGGCATTAACTCCCAAAAAGGAGTGTCTTTGTGCGAATTGGGCTGTTCATCAAGATAATCTACCGCCGTTAAGCTCACAGTTTTGGTTTTGGCTGCACGAATTTCCTTTATAATTTCCCATCTAATTGGATTCCATGCGTAAGGAGAAAATTTACTTCCTCCATTTTTAGAAAACTTAGTAAGGGCCTTCCATAATCCAATCCTACCCGCTTGTATGTAATCTTCTTTTTCTGTTTGATTACGGGGATTAAATTTATTTACTATAGAAAGAACGAGGCCCATATTTTTTTCAATTAATTCCTCCATAAATATCCTCCACTATATTATACTATCTAAACTAGGTTTTTAACCTTAGAAACTGACTTTATTAAGAAACTTCCTCGTTTTACGTCCCTGCTTCCTGAAAAAAGGACGATATTGCCTTCTACCACTTGTTTCCGATATTTTTTCCACTCATCAGAAAAGAAGGTCACACTATCTAGACTGCAAGTGCCGTCACTAATAGTAACAAATGCCATTTTTTGACCCTTAGAACTGCCTCTTTTAATCTTCCACTCTCTCACACCGTCTATTTGAGCTGTTATTCTAATGCCATTTTTAGATTCAAAGCCATCAATGTACTCTTTACAGGTGCAATTTGACCGACTAGTATCATATTCATCTACACGAGCGCAAGTAAGAGATATTCCTAGATAATGTTCCTCCTGTCTAGCTTTCCATCCCGGTAAGTCTAACAATTCATAACCCGGATTTTGTAGTGAGTCAATAATACTTTCTAATATGTCGACCCTATCCTTTCTAAATATAGGTCTTTTAGGATTAGACCAGTCATTTAACTCCATCATTGCCGCAACACATTCCTCTAGTGTTGATTCTTTATTTTGCTTTTTATAATTTTCAATCCATGGAACTTCTCTTTTACTTAACTCTCTAAACATTTTTAATTCATGGACCATTTTACTTCGAGGAACCTTAAAAGAATCCAATGCTCCGCTCAGAGCTAACGCTTCAAATGCATCTACCTTGATACATTGGCCAAATCCTATTAAAAAAGTATTCCAATCGCAAGATTTTAACTCTATTTGATTATTTTCCAAACATTTCATCATTTTATCAAATACTGAACCTCCAACTCCTTTAATTTCTGTGAGTCCGAAGGTAGGATTGCTATCAATTAATTTAAAATACTTATTCATTTTCTGAATATTTGGAGGCATTACGTTAATATCCATTATGCGAGCATTATTTACCAGCTCTTCTATCTCTAAGTAAGCATCGGGTTTCCCAATAGAATTCTTGAGGTAAGATGTAAAAAATTCATGAGGGAAATGGGTCTTAGTAAATGCTGTTAAATACGCATTGTAAGCATAACTTACAGAGTGAGACTTATTAAATGAATATCTCTGTGATTTTTCAATCCAGCTGAAAATCTCTGCCGCTTGCTCTCTATTAACAGTTCCCTTTTCTACTGATTTAGTAATAAATTTTTCCTTTAGCTCTGTCATTAGCCCTACATTTTTCTTACCGATGGCTTTTCGTAAAATATCAGCCTCTTGCAGGTCAAATCCCGCAATATCTCTTGCAATTAACAGCGCTTGCTCTTGGTAAACTAAAATTCCATGAGTACTTTTAAGAATGGGTTCCAGAGCATCATGAAAATATTCTACTGGATCAACACCATGCTTTCTATCTATATAATGATTGGTCAAGCTCTTACCATCAACAATTGCCTCCATACATCCCGGTCTAATAATAGCTATGAGATCCGATAACTCTTCCATATTTCGAGGTTTTACTCTCTCAGCCATACTTCTTCCAAGCTGCGACTCCAGCTGAAAAACCCCTTTAGTATTACCTTCACAAATTAGGTCCCAAGTATGATTACAATCCAACGGAAGCTGTTCAATATTGGGATTATAAACGATATGATCATTCACTACGTCGAACTTGCATCCACACGCAAAAGTTTTCATTTTTCCACCATGGCTCCTTTAAACTTACCAACTGTAGCTTGACGCCTATGAAACTGTAGGAATTGTACTAGCAGTTTTGCAGTGTCTAGGGTGTCAGAATAAGCTTCATGAGCTTGTGCAGTTTTGAGGCTGAAAAATTCCCGCATAGTATCAAGTCTCATATTCTTAGGTTCGTCTAAATTCTCAAACCAATAGAATAAAAGGTCCATGATATCCATTTTATTTACTTTAGCAAAGGGCATTCCGGTTTTATGCTTATCTGCTAGCCGTTGACAAATAGGTAAATCAAAACCAATAATGTTATATCCCGCCGCAATAGGCTCGGTATACCAATTCCCGTATGATTTTTCTATATTGAACTTTTTGCAGTATTCACAGAAGTTTTTCCACGCAATTTTCTCACTCTTACCCTTTTTCCACATCTTTATAATATCTTCACTGGTAACCCCACGTTGCTTGGCATGCCACTCGATAGTTTTTTGTCGGTCATCCGTAAAATATTCATCTTTATTAAACCCCGGAGGTTTAATTACAGTGTTAAAAGCTTTGTCTTTTTTAATTTCTAAAGTGCGAGGCTCGATAGGAATTGCCGCTAGTTCTACAGGGTTACATGTGTGGGGATCTGGACTGTCAGTTTCCCAGTCAAATACTATAATCCAACGATTGTTCATTGATTCTCCATTTCATTTATTTCTAGTTGTTTTTCTAGGGATTTGTATAAAAGATGACAGCAAATCTTACTGAGGGCGCATACTTCATCTCGCAATGATTCATCACGGCACATACTATCTGCAATAGAATCTAAAAAGCTGTAGAGAACACAAGCTAATTCAAAGTTTTCTGTATCTAACTGGGATTTAAAGTCTTTAATTCCAAATTCGGTATTCTTAGTGCATACCTCTTCTATTATACTTTCAACAGTGTCAGATTTTACCTTAGGAAGGGTCATATATTTTTATCCTGAGTCTGAACGAGGAGCTAATCTAGGGTCAGTTCCGGTAGTCATAAAGTCCACTACTTCATTATTAACTAAATGATCTTGCATACATTGGATATCTTGAGTAGTAAGGCTACATTCCGAGCATCTTACCTCAAACTCCTCATAAACAGCGTTGCATCGTGGACAATAATTCCAAATGGTCATAACTACCCCTTTAATATGTAAGGAACTTCCATAACTTTATCTAACATTCTAATTCCTAACACATCAAGCTTTAAAAGACCTACGTCTTCACAGCTTGGTCCTTCAAAACCAGCCAATAAATCTGTCTCTCCCTTGCTAGAGGAACGAATCATTGGGCAATTTTCAGAAATAGGAGAGGGAGATACCACCACTCCTGCCGCATGTTTGGATTGAATAATCTTGGTGCCTTCTAGTCTCATAGCTTGCTCAAATACACGAGCCATTTTACCCTCCAGCTTTCCATTTTCGCCTATTTCACACCAATCTTTAAGTTGTTCTTTTCTATTTTTAAGAGCCCATAGAATCAAGGATGACTCTCCCAGTTCTTCTTTCATATCTTGCAATTCATCAGCAATTTTAGCCTCATCCATGATATGTTTAGTAATTTCATTTTGTTCTGTGAAAGAAATATTTCCTCGGGCTTGCATAACCCTTTTCAAAGCTGATCGCCCTTGAAGTGTTTGATATGTAACGATTTGAGCCACATTGTCTGTACCATACTTTTGTTTCATATAGTCAATAACCTTTTCCCTAGCGACTTTGGGAACATCGATGTCGATATCAGGCATAGAAATTCTTTCATCAGTATTTCTTCCCGCATTATAGAATCTTTCAAACACTAGATCGTATTTTAAGGGGTCTATCTGGGTAATTCCAATCAAATATGAAACCATACATCCAGCTGCGCTTCCACGACCGGGACCTGTTAAAAATCCGCTATCATTACAAAATTTTAAAATGTCTTGAACGATTAGAAAGTAGCCCGAAAGACCCGCTTCTTCAAAGACTTGTAGTTCTTGCTGAACTCGATCTCCGTATCTTTCAAAATCTGGCGCACCTCTTTTAATATGTCGCATCTTATCAGCCCATCCTATCTTACAGAGATGTCGAAGGTACTCTTTAGGGCTAAAGCCTTTAGGGCATGGAAATTTAGGAGGACTAGGAGGTCCCAATATAGGGTACTTTTCACACATATCAGCGATGAGATTTGTATTAGCAAGTTCCTCGTCAGTATGGAAGCTAGACATTTCCTCATGGGATGGAATATGAAAATTATCAGAAGAAAAAAAGGACTTGAGAGATCTAGATTTGCCCTCTTTTAATTCTCGATGGACCTGACCTATAGTCTTTTTTAAAGCGGTGCATAGGAGTACTCTCTGGTCCTCTGCGGCCTCTTTGGTAGGATAGTGAGCGTCTGGAGTAGCCACACAGGGTATCTTAGTTTGTTTAGAAATCTCTCGTAATCGGTAAGCAGCTTCTGCTGATTCTGGATTATTTTCTCCATCCATCAGTTGAATTTCAATAAAGAAATTCCCTTTACCAAACATGTCTTGCAATTCCAAGGCTTTATGAGCAACTACTTTGTCATCCTTCTCATTTAAAGAAAAATTTCCGAGCATAGACCCTAAATGTCCACTAAACGATATCAGATTCCCTCGT
>Ga0114934_10002705_pt1 | contig 11286 bp, 17 predicted proteins | sample 4SBtaG_2_FD_99695 | JGI IMG/M metagenome (GOLD analysis project Ga0114934, IMG submission 99695) | Deep subsurface microbial communities from Kolumbo volcano to uncover new lineages of life (NeLLi) - 4SBTROV10_white metaG | ecosystem: Environmental > Aquatic > Marine > Volcanic ...
GCACCAAAACCGGACACTAAACTTCACTTAATTTCCTAAATCATAGGAAAATTCAAAATCAAGAAGCCTTTATTTCCCGCTATTTCCGGCAATTATAGGAATAGATGGGTAATCGTAATAGACCCGTATCTTCATGCCCGACTCCTTTATATACGGCACTTTCAAGCTGTTTCTAGTTTTAGCGGACACAAAAACGGTCACTAAAATTTTTGAAACTGAAAGCTATTTTTTGTAAATATTTGTGTAATTGTACTCAATTTTTTATAAATACTCTAAAAGTGCTTAAGGTGGATAAGGTGTCTTGCGTGGATAAGGTTGCAAAGTAGTGAGATATTGCTTTAATCAATAAACATATTACACACAATCCTGAGAATAGAATAGTTGACATTTTAGCAATAATATACTGAGCTAAAAAAGTCTGTGTATTTTTAGTGTCCGGAAAGACCTCTTAACAAATCTATATGATAAAGATTTGACTGAACTTACGTGTTCTTTCATTGATAATCAAATAAAATTTGAAAAAGGATTAGTCATGTTTGAAGAACTAATCGAAAAGATAAATACAATAGAGGCAAATATGAATCTCCTGTTAGAACTACACATAGAACAAGCAAATAGCTTAACTACTTATAATGATGTTGCAAAATTTTTAGGAGTGACTCGTAAGACAATTTACAACTATATAAAAGATGAAAAGCTTTTAAAAGATAAGCATTACTATACAAATAGTAAAGGTACTCCTACTTTTATACCATCCGGTATCATTGAGTTTAAAAAAGGTGCTAAGGCTGCTGATACGAAACCTATTGAAAAAACATTAGAAAAGCCAAACGAAAGAGTCAACAATCCAATAGTGTCCAGTATGCTTGTAGGTGTAGCATCATGAAAGTAGGTACAAACACATATGTGACAGTTCTTGGAATAAAGTTTACAATTAAAAATAAGCATAGTAAGTGGCACATAGCCTTTAATATCGATTCAAAAAGAAAAAATAGAAGCACAAGACTTGAAGCAACTAAAAAGAATCTCATTATTGTAAAAAATGAGATTCTTCCACAGTTTGCACAAGAACTTATAGCATTAAAAAGTTCTACACAATCAAGTGTAATTGTTGAAAGCGATGCTTCCACTCTTGAAGGTGTTGCTGATATCCATTTTTCACTTCATAAGGAAAATGTTCGTTCTCACGTTTATACAAGGCAACTAAGTAATTACAATAGATTAATATTGCCTTACTTCAAAGGCAGACAACTTAATTCTATAAAACCGATGGAGATTGAATCTTGGCAAAACCGTTTATTAACCAAATATAAAGTTCTTAGTGTCAGAAAGTATAGAAGCATCTTTTACTCTATCTTTACTCGTGCAATACAAAATGAGTTAGTTGTAAAAAATCCTTTTGATAGTGTACCATCCCCAAAAGTCAAAAATCAGTTTTTTACTTATAGTGAAAATGAAACTGTGAATCCTTTCACACAAGCAGAGATTGATACATTATTAAATGCTGATGATGATACATATATCCCTAACTTTGTTAAGCTCATGGCTAATACCGGAATGAGACCTGGAGAGGTTATAGCTTTAACATGGGATAAAATAAATTTTAAAAATAGGACTATCACAATAGATAAGACTACTGTAAATGGTGTTGATGGTTTACCTAAAACGATTTCTAGTGTAAGATGTATAGATATGATAGATGGGGCATATGACGCATTACAAGCACAGTATAAGCTTACAAAAGAATATACTCATATATTTCTCAACTCTAGCAAAAAACGCTTCTATAGCCACGATATAATTAATTTACTGCTAAAGAAGCGACTTGAAAAGCTTGGTATCGAAGTTAGAAGTCTCTACCAGCTTCGTCACTCCTTTGCTTCCAGAATGATTAAAAATGGTATTGATATCACATGGGTATCTAAGACACTTGGGCATAAGGATACATCTATAACACTTCAGGTGTATACTCATTATCTTATAGAAGATGAGAAAACACGTATGATGAATCTAGATAAGATAAATCAACAACTCTTAAAAATGTAGTGTTGTGTTTAAGTTTTAACTTTAGTCTTTATAACTCACCCCAAATAATTCCATAAGGATTTATAAAATTTATCTATACTTGTGTTTAAGGGATGTTTAGTAAAAATTTTAAGCCACCTTATTGGTGGTGCAAATTTTTAATGAATGTGCCTTGGATACAATGATAGTTTGAATTTTTTATCCTTATGGAATTATTTGGGCTCACTTAGGACTTGACAAAAGTAAACTAAATCATGTATAATAATGGTATTAACTTACAGGTGTACCGATAGCATAGCGACCGAGTATTGATCCTGACCCCTTTAGAAGTGACCTCGGTGACGAGCATTTCGACAACAATCAAAACAAAAAATTAAAATAAACAAAGGCATTATAGTGTCAACATGGCTATAGAGATTCGTCTGAGCCTTGTTGTTTTGTCGTTGATGCGATGTGTCTTGCCGAAGGGAAAAAATGGTAGAAAATATAAATATGACAAATGATGGTGGTATGAGTGTTGTCAATAGTGGACTTATGGTAAACGAAATGGATAAAACAGAGTTAGTTTCAGAAACGAATTATGCAAATAATATGAACATGAACGAAGAACTTATGGTTGAAGTTGTTAAAAGAGAAAATCACAACTTAGCGCTTCAACTTGAACGAGAAAAAAATAGAGGGCTTGAACTAGAAGTAAAAGATAGAGAATCAAAAAATGCTGAACTAACTGAATCGCGTAAACTTGAACAAGCAAAGATAGAGAAACTAAAAGAAGAAAATGTTCTACTAGAACAACAAAAAAGGAACGAAGAGCAGTTAAGACAAAAAGCCTTTGAAGATGCCGAAAAGGTGAGAATTTCTGAACAAAATGCTAGAGATAAAGAGGAACAAGAGAGATTCAATCGTCTTCGTCAGCAAGCTAAAACTGAGATTACAGACCTAAGAGATTTTGAGCAAAGAAAGCTCATGATAAAAAGTTTAGACTGTAAGAAAGGGGCATTTCATGTGTCACAGATATTGGAAAAAAATATAGTGTGGGCTCAATATCCTCTTATGGCAAGTGATGGTTCTACAGTAACAGCACTTTTATTATCATTAGAGCATAATGCAAGTGTTAAGATAGCTGATCTAATCGAACCACAAATTGGTAACGATGTAGCTATTATAACTATACAAGATAATTTCTTTATAAATATAAAAACATCTTTAAGAGAGGGAGAACAATATAAGGTACATTTTACTCCTGATGACATTCTAAAAGCTATTCATGAGAATGAAAATTTTAAGAACAAATTCACTACAAACCTTGTTAATTACCTGAGCGAACCATCATATAACACAGTTCAAGTTTTAGAAAAATTTCAAACTGCATTGCGACAGCATAACTATATCAGTAAAGATACAGATTTTGTTCAAATGGTTCATGATATGATAGAACTCAAACAACATTCTAAGCTCGAAACTATAGTAAAAGAATCTATGAGTGAGTTTCATTGTGAAATGATTAAAGGTAAACCAACATTCTTAGACGCAAAAGGTATTACATATACTGCCTCATCTCTTATTCAGATGTTTGAAGGAAAAGAGCATCAGGTAGGGATAAAGCACCCTCTTACTAAAAAAGTAACTAAATTCAACCCAGCTAAACTTTACATCAATAAAAATATGTACTCTATTTATCATGGAAATATCTTTTATCCGGCAAGCTACATTGGTAAAGAGTTTAACAAGTTTCAAGGGTTTAAATATACACCTGAAAAACTAATGTACATTAGCCCTTTTATAGAGTTTGCAAACAAAGTTGGATGCAGTGGAAATAAAAAAGTAAGTCAAGCTTTTTGGAGTTATTTTGCCAAGATTGTACAGGGTGATGTGCATAAATATAGTGCACTAGCAATTGTTAGCGATGAAGATGAGCTCGTGAATTTATTACTAAAACCTTTTAGACAAATTATGGAGAGTTACTACTTTAGAGTGAGTGATAAAAAGCAACTTACGGATGTCAACACTGTTTTTGAGGATAAAGTACTTGTAGAGATAGATGATGATTTTTTATCTACTAAAGGAGCAATGATAGTACTAGAGAGTTTAGTTAAAGATAGCAATTTTTCATACCAAACCAAGAAAGGAATTTATGAGACTAAACCTAACTATAGCAGTTGTATTATTACTTCATCTAACCATAATCTTGTATCAAAATTAGCAAAAAAAAGATGTTTATTGTCGTAGAAGTTGCTAATAACAAAGCTGATGATTACGACTATCTTGATGAGATTCAGCAAGTGATTGATGATGAAAGATTTGCACCATCACTAATACATTATCTTAATAATTATAAAGTGCAGAAAGATTTACTCAAAAGACCTTTTCTTAAATCTTTTACAAATGAAGAGATAGAAGAAGGGTTTCCTATTGAACTTAAATGGTTTTACAAGTGCCTTCAAAGTGGGGATTTATCAAGTATAGTATCAGAACCGAGAGATAATTTTGGTATAAGACTATCATCAGATGGACTTTATAAAGACTTCATCTCTTATAGTAAGTCTATAAGTGAACCATCAACAATGGCAAAAAGTACTTTAGGGACTAAAATTAGTAAGATTTTAAAACCTTATGGTTTTATAAAAGCAGGACAATTTTCTCCTAATACCGGTAATGCAGTTGACTACCGTTCATTGCCAGAATGTAGAATGGCATTTGAAAAATACACTGGGCTAAGTAATCCTAATTGGACTGGTGACGCATGGATAGCTAATAAATCATAACTTTCTGCCCAGAATGCCTATAAGGGCTATAAGTCTCCATAGGCATTCTAGTCTTTATAGGCAATATTTTATTGTTTTATAGATAAGCATTATTCAAACCTTTAAATAATCCTATCTTATCCCCCTCAACCAATCAAATTTTCAAGTCAGTTAACAAATTAATGTCCAGATATATAAACATACATTTATATACCTAAATTACGACACCAAGGCGAATCCAATGGATAGCGAAAATAAAATAATTGAGATGCTAGAAGATAAGTATAAAACTTTTTTACTCTCAAAAAAGCAGTTAGCAGAGGTAATGTCTCTTAGTATCAGTGGTATTGACAATTTACTTGCAAATGACTCAAAAAAGCTACCACAACATATAAAAATGGGGCAAGGTAATAAAAGTGCCATCCGTTTCAGTGTAATAAGTGTGGCTAAATTCTTAAGTAAAAGCTATGAAATATAAAAAGTGGATTGGGTGGGGTGGGTGTTTGAGGTGGAAACTATGAAAATCCTTTTTACACAATTCACTTCTCTTTATAAACCAGTTGTAAAAACATATAGAAAAGATTTTACTAAGAGTATTGGTGCTGCAATGCATCATTCAAACTATCAAGTCTTACAGGTGCAAAGTTTACAGGATTTTGATATATACCTTCATCAAATGAGCGTTTTTGAGACGATTACATTAGGTATACCAAAAAGTATGTCTGGTATTTCAAAAACGGCTAAAGAGTACCATAAAACTGATAGTCCTGACTTTATTTATAGAGGCAAAGAGCATATTAAATATCTCAATGATGTTTATGAATATAATAAGGAAACTCTCTCTTTGTACTTTATCGATATTGATGCTGATGATGCTCAACCTGTACACTTTCAAATGAGTACAGCACAAGAAGTAGAAGAATCTCTTTACAAACTCATTCCTGAGTTACAAGGAGTACAACTGCTAATTAGACCAAGCTCTTCAGCAGATATCTTTAACAGTATTACTGGAGAGAGAAGAAGTAGTAATCCTTCGTGGCATATCTATCTTGTGGTGTCACATGCAACTGCATTTAATATCAACAATTTAACAGAATATATCAAGCGAAGATCTCATAGAGATGATGTAAATCTTGCTTATATCAAGCAGAGTAAATCTGGTGCGAATCTTGAACGTTTCTACTGTGATTTAGCAGTAGCTGATGCATCGCGTTTAATCGTGGAAGCTACACCAATACTAGAAGCTCCACTTCAAAAGGAATATACACCATCGGTATTAACAAATGGTGGAGTTTTAAACTTATCTAAAATAGATTTCACAAGTGAACCTTTATATAAGAAAGTTCCTACAAAAATCAATTCAAATAATAATGATTCCACCTTAAACACCCACTCCACCCACTACACAAACAATACAGGTTTAAAAAGTAAAAATAGTGGAGTGCTAATATGTACGAATGAAGATAAAAATAGAATATTAAATATATACAAGTATTTTCAAATTACGCATAAACCTATTGCTAAAGAATTTATAGAGTACCTAAACGATGGAGTGGTCTCTTTACTGCTACAACACTTAGGATATGACGTTGATTCTAACTATAAGTTTAAGATTCGAGATGAAAAAACAGCTAGTGCCAGTTGTAGGTGGGACGGGTATCTCAATGACTTTGGATCAAGCTTTTCCGGAACAATAATCAATTTTATTATGGAAGTCTATTCTCTGAGCTTTATCGAAGTGTGGACTTATTTACAAAACTGTTTTGGAATGAATAAAAAACTTTCCATTAAAATACAAGTTGCTCTACCAGATGCGAAGTCATTTGAAAAGAGTTTACAAACTCAAAATAAAAATAAGGATTTATAATATGAATTTTATAAAAGAAGTAGCGAATGAAATCGCTACAAATAATACAATTAGCAGCATTAACCATACAAGTGTGTTTGAAAACGCACCAACAATTACAGCAGAATATTTAGTACAACAAATCGGTGATTTTACCAAATATCAGTTGTTAAACAATGTTCACACTGCGCAAAGGTTGAGTGCCAAAGGTATATTTCAACTATTTTCTAACATGGTGTTGCCTAAGACTCTGAGTTCACAACTTCGTAAGCATTTGGAGGAACAAGGTCTTACAAGTAGTGCTAATGGGAATATACCATTTTTTAAAATATCAAAATCTGATGAAGCTTTAGTCAATTTTGCAAGGTTTGATGGTGACTCGTTTATAGTTCCAAAACTTGATGTCAATACTATTGAACAACCCTTTCAAGAGATGTATCAAACTCTCTTTAGTAAGGATAATCAAGAAAAAAAATCATCAATATGGGTAGATAAAATGGATGAGCTTGGACTGAGCGAAGTAGAGATAAATAAAGATGGTAGTAACATAAGTATAGTAGGTGAAGCAATAGAAAACCTAGATGACATTCTTATTGATTTTCCACCTATTACAGACTTGTTACCTACTGGTGCTTATCTTATAAACTATGAAGGTTCTCCTCGAATTTATGTAAAAAATAGATTGGCTTTGAAACATACCCTTCAAAATATTCCCCTAATGTCTGTAGACGCAGGAGCATATTTTTATCAACCATTTGAGGGTGGTATATGGACTAAAGAAGAACTGGATAACAATCAAGCCAATATTCCTGTTTATCCTGAGTGTGAAAATATCCATAAAGAGAGTTATTTTACCGGAGGTGGTGGAGATTTATGGTTTGAGATTAATACAGCTGTTGCCTATATCTATTCTTTAAAAACAGGTGTTTATCAAAAATACTCCAATCTTAGGGAACTAAATGGTAAAGATTTTTTTATTATGAGACATGACCTTAGAGAAGGTCCAGAGCGAACAGAAGACGATATCAAAAATGCTCTTGAGAATATCTTCGTTTACCTTGAATCCATAAATGATGATAAAACACTAGAATTTATCCGTAAAGATTTAAAAAATCATACTCCTATATCTTTTGAAAAATATATTGATGATACTATTGGTTCAAAACTTTCACAATTAAATTAACGACTTTGTGAGGGGTGGGTGGAATATGTGAACTGAGTATAGCACCTCAAACACCCACCCCACCAACTTCACTTTTAAAAAAGAAAAGTCTCACGACTCTTCTTTGACTCTCTTTAATCACTCGTATCAGTCCGACTGGTACCGCAAATATTTCTGCCAATATTTTTTCATCACCGCTACTATGAAGAATATTATTATACAGAGATTCTGGTTTTAAACCATACTCATCTTCTGCTACTATATCTTCAAGCCACTCTTTTACATGCTCATCTGCATCTTCATAATCTTTCATCTACTTACCCTTACTATTGTCAGTCTTAATGATGTAATTACAAACACATTTTTCATTTTCTTTAACTCTATTTTTTCTATAAGGTTTTTTATAATCTCTTCTCATTTTTCTTCTCCTTAAACTCTATAGTTTGAACTATCTCCACCGATTGAATCAGCGAATTTATGTCCTACTCTTCTTGCTAAACCTCTTTTTTGAACCACATTCATTCTCTCAAAATATTTAGTTCTATACGGATTTTCTCTCATTTTCTCTCTCCTCTTGTTACTTTTAATAAACTCTCTACAGTTGGAACAATCACTTTTGCACCAATAGTCTCATTCAGCTCTTTTTCTAAATCATGCACATCTTTATAGTATGCATCAACTAACTCTTCATCACTTGAATACTCATATATCCAAAGTGAAAACTCACTCTCACTGTAGGCTCTAATATTTATTTCAATATCACCTATAGTTGCAAAGCAATAATCATCTCTATAGTCCCATATCGGTCTAAGAATGTTCATTACTTCTCTTTATTTGTATCAACTTATTCATCTTGGGAATCAGTAGTTCCACTGTCACAAGCTTTTTTATATCTTCATCATTAATCCCAATGATAAACCACAGTAGGCTTGCTCTCTGCTCTTGACTTAAACTTTTAAGACTTTTAACTATTCCTTTAAAGTCATACTCAAGTTCAATTCTTTTTTTATCGCAGTATTCTTGGATATCATCACCATCAGGTTCTAACTCCTCTAATATGTCCTGCATACCTGCTTCATCTTGACAAAGACTTAGTGCATCTCTCACACTAATATCTCCATCATGTAGAGCTTGAGACAAAATCTCTTCTGGTTCTATCTCTACTTCTACATATTTCAGCTCTACTAACATTTCAACTCCTCTATCTCACTATATTTAGTGGGAGTGAAATGTAAGTCTCTTTCAACTCTCAAACCATTTACTTCTAAGTCTTCAAGTTCATCTAGGCTTACATAGCCTAACTCATTAGATTGTCCTTGCACATAGGCAAAGAACAATCTAGCTTCTTTACTATATTCTAAAATCCACCACGTCCAGTTGTGGATAAAGAATTTTGCATAAACTATTTTATTTTCTAGCTTTATATTTTCCCCACTATAAAGTGGTTCTATTATTTTTTCTAACTCTTTTGTCATTAATTGCATTTTTACCTCCTCGTAACTAATGCTATTGATAGATTTATTTCTATGTTAGAGGTGGTGTATTTCTCACATATACAAAGAGAGTATTTTTTATCTTTTTGGCTAAAAAAAGTTAGTATAGAAATGAGGGTCAAAAATCTCTGAAGTCTTGTAAGAACAAATACTAAAGTACTACAAACTAAATCTTCATTCTGCGAAACTGTAAGTACTAAAATAAGCAGTAAATGAAGTCAAAGGGAGTCGCTCTCTCTTTGTTCACGTGTTTACCATTCTCCGCATATATTCTTGTGCTTCAAATCAAAGAGTCTCAACAAATTCTAAATATAAATAAAGGATAAGAAGATGGAAATGAAATTCTCAAAAGAACAGCATGAGTACCTCATGCAACAGTTAAAAAAAATGGAAGATAAGAAAGAGGTCAAGGTTCCTCACTTAGATGAGAAAACTAAAATAACTCTTGGGCTTGTTGGAAACTAAAGTACATAGTACAGTTACTTAAAAAAGTAACTGTACTCTTCTTGTGGCAAGATTTGTGTCCAGCTGTCCAGCCTGTCCATGCATTTTTTAAGTTCGACTGGTGCTACGAGATACATAAGCAAGAATAAGTTCTCTAAGAGATATATTTGTATCTGTAAAATCTTTCTCCATTGCATCCTTTAATTGTTGCAAAGAGTTTGCATCAACTTCAAGTATAAAAGTTTTACTATCCACAACGATTGTAAGTGAAGTATATATTTTAGCTTTGGCTCTTTTTTTAAAAAGCTTTGATAATATGCTAGTGATATATTTATTCATCTTCTGTATTTTTTGTTTCAAATGTACCATATACTTCTAATTCAAGATCTTCAATATGATTTGCCATGAGCAGTAAATCAGTCATTGAGACTTCAACACTCTCTAGCCCATTACTACTCCATTTATAGATTTGCTTAATTAGGTCTGGCATACAATTTTCAGCATATACTTTTATATTTTTATTCATTTGAGGTAATCCTATTTTGAGATAATAGGATTATATTTGAAGGATGGTGAAAGGTTGCGTAAAAATTTATCTAACTAAAGAACTTTTGATATCATTTTCTGTTGGTTTAATATAACCCAATGTGGTTGATACATTCTGATGACCGATAAAAAATTGTATCACTTTAGGATTTACAGATTTACTCCCCATCTCAGTTATAAGCCCTTGACGAAATGAATGCGATGTGTAATTATTTCCTAAAATATTTTTCATATATTTATTGACGAGTTGGATTAAACTTACTTCGTGGAAACTCTTTTGAGGATTACCCCAAGAAGTGATACAGTAGTTATTTAGTTCACTCTGTTCATAAGTAAAATATTTTTTCAATTCTTTGACAGCACTATCGCTAAAATATAAAATTCTTTCTCTTTTTGTTTTATGTGAAATAATAATAGTTTCACCTGTATTTACAATTTCAGCGATGTGTGAATATTTTATCTGTGTAATTTCATTTACACGCATTCCACTGTAATAAAGTAGTGAAAATATTTTTAAGAAGCGTTTTTGGTTAAAAGTTTTAATATCTTCATCACCTCTTACAAAACTCATAAGCTTTTTATACTCTTTTGCTGTTATTGACTTTTTAACTCTCTTGATGTGTTTGGTTTCCATTTTAAACTCCAATTACTATGTTTTAGTTATATAGAGATTATTTTATAGTAACCATTCTGCAAGTACACTACCGTTGGTATTGGAAATGTACCTATAGCTTCAAGGGTTAGGTTTTCATAGAAAAACTAGTAATTGGCTTGTTCCAAATATTACACTTTGTGCAATAAACTACTGTTTTAGTAACTGTATAGTTTATAGGGGCATTCCACTTTATCCAGCTTCTTATTTTAGTGAGGTTATTACTGCTAGCTTATGCTTTATTGCAACTTAAGCAAGAAGACAGACTAAAATATGACAAACTATTTCTTCTACTTTTTAGATTGTGGTAGAATTAGTGAAGTAGAAAATTGTTGGTCTGGTTTGAAATTGGTTTTTCAGGGCTGACTAATTAA
>Ga0114934_10002706_pt1 | contig 11285 bp, 9 predicted proteins | sample 4SBtaG_2_FD_99695 | JGI IMG/M metagenome (GOLD analysis project Ga0114934, IMG submission 99695) | Deep subsurface microbial communities from Kolumbo volcano to uncover new lineages of life (NeLLi) - 4SBTROV10_white metaG | ecosystem: Environmental > Aquatic > Marine > Volcanic ...
CCAACCGCCATCAACAATCCCGAGACGTTGCTCAACACGCTCGACATCATGTTGAGCGGAGCCGACGAATATCGCAGCCGTGGCACCGAGCGTTCGCCGGGCACCAAGTTGTTGTGCCTCAGCGGCCGTGTCGCCAAACCGGGCGTGTACGAAGTCGAGTTCGGCACAACTCTCGGCGAGGTTCTCGAACTCGCTGGTGGACTCACGGGTAACGGTGAGTTGGCCGGGATTCTCATGGGTGGCGCTGCTGGTTCGTTCGTTGGTTCCGAAGCGCTCGATATGGCGCTTACCCTCGAAGACACTCGTGAGCGCGGAACGACCCTCGGCTCTGGTGTGGTGATGGCGTTCACGACCGAGATCGACATGGTCGACGTGCTCGTTCGCATCTCCAAATTTTTCCGTGACGAATCGTGTGGACAGTGTGTGCCGTGCCGGATCGGCACGGTTCGCCAAAACGAGACGATGGTGCAGATTCAACGCACCGGTTCGCTCACCGCCGAGAGGCGGGCGTTGGTCGACGATATTTCCCAAGTGATGGTCGACGCGTCGATTTGTGGTCTGGGCCACACCGCGGCATCGGCTATCAATTCTGCTATTGCGCTGGGCATGATCCCGGGAGCCTCATCATGACTGCAACCTTTGACCAGGGCGTCCAAACGCCAGAGTCCGAAGTAAGAGTTTCGCTGACCATTGACGGCGAAGCCGTCGAGGTGGCCGAAGGTACTTCGATCCACAAGGCTTGCGAGTCGGCCGGCATCGACACGCCCACACTGTGCTGGGCCGAGAACCTCACTCCGGTCAACGTGTGCCGGGTATGTGTGGTTGAGGTTGAGGGCAGCCGGGCGTTGGTGCCCTCGTGCGCTCGCCCGGCCGAAGAGGGCATGGTTGTCGAAACCGATTCCGAACGGGTTCGCCACAGTCGCAAGATGGTGCTCGAGTTCTTGGGGTCGGGTGTCGATCTCGACCAGGCCGACACCCTCCATCGGTGGATGCAAGAGTACGGGTCTGAGCCCGAACGCTACGACCAGTACGAACTTCCTGCGGTTCGTATGGGCGACGCCCCGAAGATTCAGGACAACCTTTACATCCGCGATTACGACCGTTGTGTGCTGTGTTACAAGTGCGTCGAGGCCTGCGGCGACGACGCCCAACACACTTATGCCATTGCCGTGAGCGGGCGGGGTTTCGATGCTCGAATCTCGACCGAGTTCGATGTGACGTTGCCCGATTCGGCCTGCGTTTACTGCGGCAACTGCATCGGGGTGTGCCCAACTGGCGCTATCCAGTTCAAAACCGAGTTCGACATGCGTGAGGCCGACGATTGGCGACCTGACGAGCAAGACGTGACCCGAACGGTGTGTTCGTATTGTGGCGTTGGTTGCAATCTCGAGTTGCATACCCAAGACGACAAGATCGTCAAGGTCACATCGCCCGCCGATCACTCGGTCACCAACGGCATGTTGTGCATCAAGGGTCGTTTCGGCTGGCAGTACGTGCAGCCCGTCGATGCACCGGAGCGGCGCTGACCCTTAGCGCCCTCGCTGCCCCCGTGCCGCCCCGCCAGTCCGGGCCGTCGGTGTGGGCGGGGCACGAATTGCAGGGTGATGCGTCGTGGCGCTGGGTGTTGTCGACCGCCGAGGTCGACGAACTCCTGGCTGCGGCGCTCGGCGGCCCAAAGGCGCTGCCGTCGGTGGGGCCACAACTCGATGCCGTGAGGCGTCAACTGACCCATGGCCGTGGTTTTGTTTTGATCGGCGGGATGCCCGCGGCGCTTGATCCGCAAACCGCGGCGGGTGTCTTTGAGTTGGTTGGGGCCCGGCTCGGGTCTGCCCGATCGCAAAATGCCGGCGGCGATCTGCTCGGCCACGTGAGAGACACCGGCCGAGATGGGGCCGACCCGGCCGTGCGGATCTATCAGACCAACCAGCGCCAAACCTTCCACACCGACTCGGCCGATGTCGTTGGTCTTTACTGTCTGGGTGTTGCCGCCGAGGGTGGCGACTCTTTGCTTGTAAGCGGGTCGACGATCTACAACCACATGCTCGATCGCGACCCGGCGCTGGCAGCGATGTTGTTTGATCCGATCGCCACCGACCGGCGGGGCGAAACTCCGCCCGGCGAGGAGCCGTTCACTCGGATCCCAGTCTTCAACTGGCACGACGATGTTCTCACTGTCATGTATCAACGTCAGTACATCGAATCGGCCCAACGATTTGCGGACGCTCCACCGCTCACCGACGAGGCCGCGGCGGCGATGGACCTCTTCGACGAGATCGCCAATGATCCGGCGATTCATCTCCGGATGCGGCTCGAGCCCGGCGACATGCAGTTCGTTCACAACCATTCGCTCCTGCACGACCGCACCGGGTTCGTTGACGACCCCGCCCACCCAAGGCACCTTTTGCGCCTCTGGTTGTCGGTGCCCGGCGATCGTGAACTTCCGCCCATTTACGCCACCCGGTTTGGGTCAGTTGAGGTCGGCAATCGTGGCGGAATCCGAGTGGCCGAGTAACAACGCCCGGCGGGCCACGCCCACTGCTGGTCATGGCGGTGCTCGCAGGTTCCAGCCTTCGGTGGTGTGGACGAGTTGGAGTCCGTGGTCGTGTATCTGGTGGTGATGGTGTTTACAGACCAAAGCCAGGTTGGTGATGTCGGTTGCCCCGAAAGTCGGTCCTACCCAGAAGACCACGTGGTGGGCTTCGCAGCGTGATGGTTTGGCGTCGCAGATGACGCACCCTGCGTCGCGAACGATGAGGGCGCGCCATTGTGCGTCGGTTGCGAGGCGGACTTGGCGTCCGTGCCATAGCGGCATGCCTGCTTCGTTGAACAGCATCCCGTAGAGATCTGAGACGCAGCGGAGCCGTTCGAGCTCTGAGGAGGGAAGCGGCCCGCTTCCGGCGATTTCGGCGGTTCCGTCGGCTTGTTCGACAACGACCATTTGGTTGCGTACCGCTGGCGGCCCGCCGTTGCGGTCGGCTGAGTCGCTGAGTAGCTCGTGAAGTGCGTCGGCTATTCGTTGTTCGCGCGTCCGAACGTCTCGTGCCGCGTCGCGGCCGCCATCGGCATGAAACAACCGGTCAGCGGCCGATTCGACCGCCGAACGGATCTCGGCGCCAGAGACCGGGTCGAACTCGGCGTGCACGATGATCATTGCGTTGTCGCCATCAAAGATCCGACAGGTTCGCGCGCCGCGCCGCCGTTTGTGCCTCTCAGCCAGGTCGGTGTCGCCTTGATGTTGGCGTGTGAAGTTGCGCACGTCTTTGGCCATCACATCAGCAGGTCGGACCTTTGCGACGCTCAGCAGGGAGGACGCGGCGACCGCGGCGGCCGATGTTGCCTCGACCGCACGGCCCAACGCGTCGACATGCTCGGCCGCAATCGCCCCTTGGGCCAGCGCGCCGGCAACCGCCGGCAACGCTTCTAATGTCTGGGCTCGATTAGCGCGGCGGTCGGCTTCGCGCTGAGAGCACCGAGTAGCCGACCGCAATGTTGCGGCCGGACCCAACCCGTTGTCGTTCAGAGCCTTGATCGCCGTTGCTACCCGACCGTCGAGCGCGTCCAGCGCAGACCGCACGCGCGCCGCCTCTTGGGCGACATCGCACAATCCCCGCCGCCCCAAGCCGGTCAGCGTCACAGCATCAAACTCAGCCAACATGGCCTCAAACACGACAACACCCACCTTTCGCGACGTGGGGAAGTACCAATGTGAGACCAGACAATGAAACCAAACGGGCCCGGCGACCGAGAAACACACCCTACCGCCCCATCTGCCAAACAACGAACATATGTTCGTAATATCGGTAGATCGTGTCGCCCCGGGATCGTGCCGCCCCAAAATCGTGCTGCGACAAAAATTGAGACAGGCCGCTAGCGTCTGGCCGCGTGAACCTCTCGACCCGTGACGCGTGCCCCGACGACATCGAAGCAGTAGTTGCGTTGTTGCCGCGGCTCGCCGATTACAGCCTCCCGGCCCGCCGCGAGTCCGAAATGTTTTGGGGTTCCGACGCGGCGCTGGCTCGCCGTTGGTCGGCCGGCGATGCCCCGGAGTCGTTCATTCGGGTGGGTGTTGATGCCGACGATGGAGTTGTGGCGGTGGCGATTGTCACGATGAATCGTGATCATTTCAGTGGTGAGTCGAACGCTCATTTGGAGGCCATCGCGGTTGATCCGGCCGTGGACGGTCAGGGCCTTGGGCGCCGTCTTATCGCCGAAGTCGAGGCCGAGGCCAAGAGCCGGGGAGCGCTCACGATGAGCCTTCATGTGGTTGGCAACAATCATCGGGCCCGGGCGGTTTACAAAAAGTTGGGTTACGACGAAGAGATGATCCGGGCCATCCGCTTTCTGGATTGAAGTACTGCCTGCTCAGGCGGTCATGGCCCCGTCGACAACAAACTCGTGGCCGGTGCAGTACGACGATTCGTCGCTGGCCAGGAACAGGACCACCTCGGCGACTTCGCTGGCATCGGCAACCCGTCCCATCGGAATTCGCTGTTCGACCGCTTCTCGGTTGCCGCCAAAGGTGTGCAACATGTTGGTGTCGATGATCCCCGGGTGCACCGAATTGACCCTCACGTTTTCGCTGGCCAGTTCCATCGCTGCTGACTTGGTCATGCCCCGAACCGCCCATTTCGACGCCGCGTAGGCTTGGGCCATAGCGACGCCGCTCAGCCCCGCGATGGACGAAATGTTGATGATGCTTCCCGAGTTCTGAGCCCGCATGTGAGGGGCCACAGTTTGCATACCGACGAACACGCCGGTCTGGTTGATGGCGATCATGCGATCCCAATCGTCGAGTGTTGTGCTGGTAAGGGTGCCGAGCTCGAATATGCCGGCGTTGTTGACCAGAATGTCGATGCGGCCCAAGTCGTTGATCAGTTCGTCGACGACTGTTTGCCACTGGTTGGCACCGCTCACGTCGAGGTGGCGATACGACACTTGTTCGCCGAGTTCGGCCGCTGTGGTTTTGCCTTCGGCATCGAGCACGTCGGTGATCCGAACCGTGGCTCCCTCGGCCGCGAAACGCCGGGCTTCGGCCGCGCCTTGGCCGCGTGCTCCGCCGGTGATTAGTGCAACTTTGCCTTCGAGACGTCCCATCTGCAGGATGGTAGGTGGGTTGGTCTTGGGCGTGTTAGTCGCGGTGGGCTAGCCGGAATTGGTGCGGGGTGGCGTTGGTGAGTCGAGCGAAGCGTCGAGTGAAGTCGGGCTGGTCGTAGAAGCCGCAGTTGGTCGCAATCTCGGCGATCGGCGTGTCGGTCTCGGCCAGCATTTGCGCGGCCGTGTCGACCCTCACTCGCAAGATGTATTGGGTGGCGCTGATCCCGAACACCTTCTTCATACGACGGTCGAGTTGGCTGTCGCGACATCGAGCGGCGGCCGCCAAGCGGGCGATGCTGAGGGTTTCGCCGAGATGGTCGCGGACGTAGCTCACAACGTCTTGCAGCTGCTCGAGGACCACGCTCTCTGATGTAGGCGTATCGAGGTCTCGGCTGACCGACACCAGTCCCACCACTTCGGGGCTTTGTTGGTTGTTCGAGGTTGGTGACATTACCGGGAGCTTTTCGGTGAGGTACCAACCCAGTTGCCCGCTTGGTCGGCGGATCAATTCGAGTTGGTCGTGCAAGGGTCGGCCGGTCGCAAATACTTGCTGATCTTGTTCGTCGTAACGTTCGGCGAGTTCGGTCACGAAGTGGTCGCGGGACCTGGTGCCGATTACTTGCCGTTTGGAGGTTTTGCCGGTGCGACGAACAAACGCGGCGTTGACCTCGAGATAGCGCCCTTCGACGTCCTTGGCACAAAACATGACGTTGACGAGGGTCTCGAACAGGGCCACGAGTTCGTCTTGGCACCAAAACAGTTCGTCGGTCGGCCGATTGGCCGTGGGACCGCTCATCGTGTCGAGATCGTACAAGACGTCGAGGATTGTGTTCGTCAAACTGCAATGGTGAAACCCGAACGGGCGCGTGACGAATTGCTGGTTGACGAGTCGGTTGAGCTGGTCGGGCAATGGTTGACCAAAGCTGAGCAGCTCGCCACCGCAGAGCAGCTCGCGTCGATGGCGCAGCTCGAAGGGGTGGTCACTGACCCAGAGGGCGTGCGCTTTGTGATGGCTTTTGTCGACCGAGTTGTTCGCCCTGATCGGAATCGAGTCGCGGCGCGCCAGCTTGTCGACCTGGTAGCCGAACACCGCCTGCCCGGGTTTTTGTCTCGACTTGATCGGGTGTTGTTGTCGATCGGAGCGCGGCTGGCGCCGTTGTTGCCGTGGCTGGTTATGCCTCTGGCTCGACGTCGAATGCGTGGCATCGTCGGGCATCTGGTTACCCCCGCCGAACCCGATCAGCTGGCGAGCCAACTGCAATCCCAGCGCGATCGCGGCTACGCGGTGAACGTCAACCTCTTGGGCGAAGCGGTTTTGGGCGAGCGGGAGGCCCAGCGACGGTTCGAGGAGTTGCTGGATCTAATCGAGCAGCCCAATGTTGATGTGGTGTCGGTCAAGTTGTCGGCGGTGGCGTCGCAGCTCAACCGCTGGGCTCACGAAGATTGCCTCAGCCGAGTCGCCGGTCGGCTTCGTCAGTTGGTCGAGAAGGGGGCGTCGATGGAGCCGCCGGTGTTCGTCAATTTCGACATGGAGGAGTATCACGACCTCGACCTGACCCTCGACGCGTTCATGGCCGTCCTGGACGAACCGCAACTCGTCCATGCCGATGCCGGCATCGTGTTGCAGGCCTATCTACCCGATGCGTTGCCGGCGTTGCAGCGCCTCGTCGAGTGGGCCAACGACCGTCACCGGCGCGGCGGTGCGGAGATAAAGGTCCGTTTGGTCAAGGGGGCAAATCTGGCTATGGAGCACGTTGATGCCGCGCTTCATGGGTGGGTGCAGGCCCCCTACGACACCAAAGCCGAGGTCGATGCCAACTACAAGCGTTGCGTCGACTGGTTGTGCACTCCGTCGCGCATGGAGGGCGTCCGGTTGGGTTTGGCGAGTCACAACCTCTTCGACGTGGCGTGGGCCAAACTCCTGTCCGAGCAGCGCGGAGTAAGCCAGCGAGTCCAATTCGAGATGCTCCAAGGCATGGCCGCGGCCCAGGCCGCGGCGGTGGCCAGCGATATCACGCCCGGGGCGGCCCCGGAAATGTTGCTTTACACACCGGCCGTGAGAGCCGCCGATTTCGACGTTGCGATCAGCTACCTGTTTCGGCGGCTGGAGGAGAACGCCGCCGATCAGAACTTCATGCGCCACCTGTTCGACCTTGCCCCCGGCTCGGCCGATTTCGACCATCAAGCCGAGCTGTTTCGCGACGCGGTAGCTGGGCGCGGTGGCGGGCTGCTCGGATCTCGACGTACTCAGGATCGGCTCTCGCACGAACCACCGCCCTACGGCATCGGCGAGAGCTTCCGCAACGAACCGAGCACCGACCCGACGCTGCCATCGGGTCGCCGGTTCATCGACGCGGTCCAACGATTCGGTCTCGTTGCCGTGCGTGCCCCTGTCGTGACCGATCCGAATTCGGTAGACGAAATGGTGGCCCGTTCGCGGGCTTGTCGATGGTCACAGACGTCTTTGTTCGAACGTCAACGGGTGTTGCACCGAGCGGCCGAGCTGCTCGGGTCGCGGCGAGTCGAGCTGCTGGCGACCATGCAACAGGAGGCCCGCAAAACCCTCGCCGAAGCCGATGGCGAGGTTGACGAAGCGATCGACTTCGCGCGGTGGTACGGCGACCAGGCCGCCGAGCTCGACCATGCTTCATATCGGCTCGCCACGTTCTCCCCCCTCGGGGTGATGGTGGTGGTGCCGCCCTGGAATTTCCCGGTTGCCATTCCCGCCGGGGGAGTGTTCGCCAGTTTGGCCGCCGGCAACAGCGTCGTGCTGAAGCCGGCCCCCGAGACGCCGAGGTGCGCGGAAATCGTCGCCGAAGTTTCTCGAGCAGCGTTGCGCGAGTTCGGTCATGACCCCGACGCGGTGATCTTTGTCCGCACTCCCGACGACGAAACCGGCCGTCATCTTGTGACATCGGCCGACGGGGTTGTGCTGACCGGGTCGGTCGAAACGGCCCGTCTCTTTCAGGACTGGAAACCCGACATCAAACTGTTCGCCGAAACGTCCGGCAAGAACGCGATGGTGATCACTCCCAACGCCGACATCGACCAGGCAGTGGCCGACTTGGTGGCGTCAGCGTTCGGGCATTCGGGGCAGAAGTGTTCGGCCGCGAGTCTGGCGATCCTTGTTGACGGCGTGGGACGCACGGCGCGGTTTCGTCGCCAGCTAACGGATGCGGTCGAGAGCCTTTCGGTCGGTCCGACCGCCGAGCTTGCTACGACCATGGGTCCAACTATCGGTCCCCCCAACAACAGGTTGCGCCGCGCCCTGACCAATCTTGAAGAGGGCGAAGACTGGCTGGTCGTACCGGTGGGCCTCGATGACGATGCCGACTTGTGGAGCCCCGGGGTGCGAGACAACGTCTCGGTCAACAGTTGGTTCCACCAAACCGAGTGTTTCGGCCCGGTGCTTGGCCTGATTCACGTGGCCACCCTCGACGAAGCGATCCGGGTGCAAAACGCGGGGGAGTTTGGTCTCACGGGTGGCATTCACACTCTCGATCCGTTCGAGGTCGAGGCGTGGCTCGACCAGGTCGAGGTCGGCAACGCCTACGTCAATCGCACCACCACCGGGGCAATGGTTCAGCGTCAACCTTTTGGCGGATGGAAACGTTCGTCGGTTGGCCCGGGAGCGAAAGCTGGTGGCCCCAACTATGTGGCTCAACTCGGACGGTGGAGTTGTAACCATGAGCGGCCGAGTGAGCAAGACGATTACGAGATGGCGTGGAGCGCCACCTTCTCGCACGACCACGACCCCAGTGACTTGTTCTGCGAGGCCAACATTTTCCGGTACCGGCCCCGGCCGTTGGTGGCAGCCCGGTTTGGTTCGGGAGCATCGCCGCAGTCGGTCGAGCGGGTGCCGCGTGCCGCTCGGTTGTGCGGCACCGCGCTGCTCGAAAGCGACGCGGCGACCGAGACTCAAGACCAGTTCGCGGCCCGGCTATTGGAGCACGACGTCGAGGTGATCCGGTTGGTCGGCGAGGCCGCCGGACCCGTTCTTGTCCAAGCCGCGAACACCCGCGGTATTCATATTGCTGACAGCGAGGTAACCGGCGCGGGACGCGTCGAACTGCTCCACTATTTGCGGGAACAGTCGTTGAGCGTCACGACTCACCGGTTCGGGAATCTGACCAATTCGTTGGGCGAGATCGTGAGCCATTCGGTCCGTGGTTGACTCATGCGTTCTGCAACGGTGCGTGGAGAGACAACTGGCGATATTAAACACCCATCTAGCGGTGCTTAATGCCCTAAAAGGCGCCTTAACCGCCCGTCTATGGTATATTAGATTTCATGGCTTGGCTGTTCCTGACCGACGAAGTCATCATTGCAGAGCTCCGAGAGCGGTGCCGACGAGAACGTCTCGCACAGAACATGACCCAAAACGACCTCGCCGAACGGGCCGGACTCGGGATCAACACCATCCGACGTTACGAAGGCGACGACAACTACTCCCCGTCACTCGAGACCTTCATCCGGATCATCCGGGTACTTGGCGCACTCGACGTTTTGGAACAGGTCCTGCCCGAACGCTCCTTGGACCCTCTGAACCCCGACGCTTCCAAGCGACTACGGGCCAGCCCGGCCACAGCCAAGCCCACTGCCGGCGGATGGACATGGGGTGAGCAGCAGTGACCATCCGCAACGTAAAGGTGTGGCTGTGGGGGCGCCACATTGCATCCCTCGCCGCTGACAGCAACGGGCGAGTGTCGTTTCGTTACGTCGACGAGTTCATTCCGTCGGAGGTTCAGGTCTCGCCCCTCCTGATGCCGCTGAGCAACCGAACAATCGACGGGTTCGAGCGCCGCAACGAAGACACCTTCAAAGGGCTCCCGCCACTCGTTATCGATTCCCTTCCCGACAAGTTCGGCGAGGCAGTCATCCGCCAGTGGATGGCCCGCCAAGGGCGAGGCGACCAACTCACTCCACTGGAACGACTCTGCTACACCGGCAGTCGTGGCATGGGTGCGTTGGAGTTCACACCAGCGACCGAACGCCCCGACGTTCCCGGCGAGGCCCTGGACGTAGCTCAACTCGTCGAACTCGCGTCGGAAGCGCTGCGAGCCAAGGCTGGCCTGTCCACCGGCCTCGAAGACAGCGAAGACTTCGCCCAGATCCTCTCGGTCGGCACATCTGCCGGCGGAGCCCGGGCCAAGGCCGTGATCGCTTACCAGCCCGACACCGGCGAGGTCCGGTCAGGGCACGAACCCAACCTGCCCGCCGGTTTCGAGCATTGGATGCTCAAGTTCGACGGGGTCGACGAGAATCGAGACAAGGAACTCGCTGATCCTCTCGGATTTGGACGCATCGAGTTCGCTTACTCGGCTATGGCGAAAGCGGCCGGCATCGAGATGACCGAGTGCCGGCTCCTGGAGGAAGGCCCACGAGCGCACTTCTTGACGAAGCGGTTCGACCGGATCGGTGCCAATGGAAAACTTCACTATGCGTCGCTGTGCGCGATCGCCGGGTACGACTTCAACGTGCCCCAAGGCACGGCCTACGAGCAGGCGTTCCTCACCATGCGAGGGCTACAACTCGGGTTCAACGAGATCGTTGAACAGGTACGCCGGTGCATCTTCAACATCGTCGCCCGGAACCAAGACGACCACACGAAAAACATCGGCTACCAGATGGGCCAAGATGGCCGGTGGAGTCTTTCGCCGGCGTTCGACATCACCTTCTCGTACAACCCGTCCGGAGCGTGGACGTCGAAACATCAGATGACGCTCGCCGGGAAGGCAGACAACTGGAAGCGGGCCGAGATCGTCGAGGCACTAGCGAAGTCTTCAGGCATGGAGTCCAGGGACGTGTCGGAGATGATGGACCACATCGTCGCCGTCGTTGGGGAGTGGGAGCGGTTCGCTGAAGACGCCGGCGTCGAACCAGACGAAGCGCTTGTGCGGCAGAAACATTTCCGTCTATTTGGCTGACGCACGCGGAACCGCGCCTCAGGCCTGCGATCCACGTTGCACCCCTCATGGACGAGGCGCGGGAACGTCCTTAAGCGTCGCCGCGTGCCGATTTGGAAATGGTGCCAATTTGTTGGGCGAGATCGTGGGCCAGTCGGGTGGGGGATTGGCCGGGGTCGAGCTCGAGGTGGTGCGCTGCTTGTTGAATACGCGATTGGAACGCCATCTCGACCCGGTTGGTGACTTCGTAGCGGAGCCGAGAGATGCGCCGAGCGGCTAGTTGTC